>Ga0160467_100237_pt1 | contig 68710 bp, 52 predicted proteins | sample HID1972I_E11MG_FD_108221 | JGI IMG/M metagenome (GOLD analysis project Ga0160467, IMG submission 108221) | Enriched pill bug-associated microbial communities from UW Madison campus, WI, USA - HID1972I_E11 MG | ecosystem: Host-associated > Arthropoda: Insects > Digestive system > Unclassified ... | reverse complement strand
GTTAGAGAAGGAATGGCGCAGCCGAGTTACTCCAAAAAAAACTTCCGCGGAGTCCATACCATCTCTAAAAGCGACCCTCATTCCGCAGGAATGTTAGAGCGTTAGAGAAGATATGGCGCAGCCTAACCCGATGTTTAGATCACGTGCATATCTTTACTTGTTCGAGTTTAGAGCATCGCCGGAAAGCCGCGTCTTATAAGGGATTCTATAGTTCAACGGGTATTAAAACTAAATACAGTAAGGTTGTTGACATATGAATGTAAGCGCTACACTTTTCGTGTAAACAACTTTTAATCATTTACTTTAGGGGGAAACATGATGCGTTTAAAAAAATCAATGTTAATTATGCTCTGTTTAGTCTTTATGCTTGTTGTGGCTGCATGCAGTGGCAACTCAGGCGGTAGTACTCCGGCACCTACTGACAATTCATCGAACAATGAACCATCTGTAGTAGAAGAAGACAATAGCGAAGGTGAAGGCGAAGGAGAAGGAGAAGCTGCTGGTAATCCGAATGCAACACCTGAAATGGATTTTGATCTGGGTGGACGTACAATAAAAGTGGTTGCTTGGTGGGATATGACGATTCCCGAGGACAATCCTGACAACATCCAGCGTAAAGCTAATTTGGATGCATTGATGGAAAAACATAACTTTAATATCGAATATGTCTCGATCGATTATGGCGAGTATCAAACAAAAGTCGTTGCTTCATTGATGGCTGGTGAACCAATAGGCGACATCGTACGACTAGGAAAAACGTACACTGTTCCAACGCTAGTGAAGCAAGATTTATTATGGCCACTTGATGAATATGTGAAAAACGACAATGCGTTCAATACAAAAGTTACAACAGAGCTCTATACGTATGACGGAAAAGGCTACGGCTTTACTGATGATAAAGCTAATTTTATTTCGGGAGTTTTCTACAACCGCACACTTATGAATCAGCTTGGCTTAAAATCACTGCAAGATTATGTGAATGAAGAGAATTGGAACTGGGACAAATTCATTCAAGTCGCTAAGGAAGCGAATAAAGATACGAATAATGATGGGAAGCTGGATGTTTGGGGTCTCGCAAACAGAGGTTTGCTGGAACAATCTCTTTATTCCAATGAAGCGAACCTTACAGTAGGGGATCAACAAAACTTGGATGATTCAAAAACTTTAGAATCGCTGAACTTTGTATCACGTCTAGCAACTGAACAAGTTCCAAGACCAACGGAAGGTGGAGATTGGACGGAACCGAGCCAGTTTTTCCGTCAAGGCAACACGTTGATGTACGTTGGTGCAATGCATGAGGTATCAGGTATTAAAACGGATATGGCGGACTATGATATCGGCTTTGTTCCATTCCCTAAAGGTCCAAGTGCAACGGCATATCATTCTGGAGAAGCATTGTTCCAAGCGCTAACGATTCCAAAAACCGTCGAAAACCCTGAACAGCTTATGTACATTTGGGAAAAAATCAATGACATCGAATCGATGTATGACTATCCATCCCAAGCATCACTAGAAAGTAATTTTACGAATGAAGAAGATATTAACAATGCTGTAGAAGTACAAAAAGGAATGCTAGTTCTTGATCATAACACGTACCCATCCTTACCGTATTGGGATTTTGAAGGCGAGCTAACATCTGGAACCTCGGTATCCACAGTAGTTGAAAGCTATAAAGCTACATTCCAAGCTGCAATTGATGAAATCTACGCTCAATAAAGAATATATAGCAGGGCTTGTCTGAAAAGTTAGGTTTGTGAATGGTTTGCCCGATGCTCACCGTGAGCGAAGGAGCAAATCGATTCTGGAAAACGAAGTGGCTCGCCTTTAAGGCCTGATTCTACATTGTATTGCTTAAAGAATCAGGCTTTAAACGCGAGTGGAAGAACGATTTGCTCCGTAGCGGCTCATTTGCCCAACTAAGCACTTTTCTGACAGCTCCATCAATGATGATATAGCTTTTGCAAGGAGGGAAGAAAGTTGAAAAAAAGTAAAAAGAACTACGTGATTATCTTCCTAGTTCTTGCCTTGATCGTTACATCTATCGCAGTGTTCAGTCCTTCTCGTAAGTCTAATAATCAGCTAGCGCTTGCGATGGGGGATTTCGTAGCGGTAACGGATGAGCGTAATGACAATGACTATATGCAATATTTACAGCGATACGAATCAGCTGCTAGACCGCAGCAAGTGATACGTATTGAAGGAGAGCAATTCTCTGATACGAATGAAGCAAGCTTTGAGATTGTTGATCAGTATGAAGGCTTGGCAGGCAAAGCAGTCATCACTCCTGAAGCAGGTGACATTAGCTGGAAAGTAAATCTCCAATCAGCAGGGCTTTACAATATCAGAATTCATTATTTTCCGACTGAAGGTAAAAGCTCTGCTATTGAAAGAGAGTTTTTAATAAACGGAGAAATTCCTTTTAAAGGTGCGGACATCTTACTTTTTGATCGCAATTGGGCCAATGTAAGTGACGAGATCAAGCAAGATGATCGAGGCAACGATCTTCGCCCAAGACAAGTAGAGAAGCCTTCATGGCAGCTTAAGCCCTTTATCGATGGAGATGGGTATTATGAGGATCCATTCTCTTTTTATTTTGATAAAGGAGAGCAGACGATTACATTGAGTTCTCTGAGAGAACCGATGGCAATCGATTATATTGAGCTTTATCAAGAAAAAGAGCTTTTGAGTTATGAACAGCTCAAGCAGCAATATGATGCTGAACAAATACCCGAAGCAAAAAATCAGTCAATAATTATTCAGGCTGAGCATGCGACTTTGAAATCATCCCCAACGCTTTATGCGCTAACAGATCGATCCAGCCCTACAGTAGAGCCGTATCATGTTTCCAAGCTCCGTATTAATACAATTGGCGGAATGAACTGGAAGCTTCCTGGACAATGGATTGAGTGGGAGGTTGAAGTCGAAGAGGACGGCTTATACCAGATTGCATTAAAACGCAAGCAGGATCAATTGCGTGGTGTTTATGCGACGCGCAGCTTAATGATTGATGGGGAATACCCATTTGAAGAGATGAAACGAATTCGTTTCAACTACAATACAGAATGGCAGTTAGACGTACTCGGTGAAGAAGAGCCTTATTTATTCCATCTAACAGAGGGAAAACATCGAATTAGGATGATGGTTTCACTTGGAGATATTGCACCATTACTTCGTACGATTGAATCCAGCGTTCTGCAGCTGAACGAAATGTATCGCAAAATTTTGATGATTACATCTAATACGCCTGACCCTTATCGTGATTATCAGTTGGAAAAACGGATACCTGATCTAGTGGAAGTGTTTGCTGAACAGGCGGAAACGATTGATAGTGTTGCTCAATACCTTGAAGATATGACTGGAGAACGAAGTGATAAAGTGTCAGCACTCCATTCTCTCGTTGTGCAGCTAAAAGATATGGTCGAATATCCAGAGACAATTGCCAAGCGATTGAAGACATTTAAATTAAATGTCGGCAGCTTAGGTACATGGATATTGCAAGTACAAGAGCAGCCGTTAACACTAGATTATCTCGTCGTTGCCTCTCCTGATGTTGATCTTCCTAAAGCTGAAGCTAGCATGCTCAAGGAGTTAGGGCATGAGCTTGGCGCTTTAGTTGCTTCGTATACGGAGGACTATGACAGTATTGGAAATATTGCAGAGAAACAACGTTCGATTACGGTGTGGATTACGACAGGTCGAGATCAGGCTCAAGTATTAAAGAACCTGATTGATGATTCCTTTACACCGGAAACGGATATTTCGGTTCAGCTCCGACTCGTACCAGGCAACATCCTTCTACCTGCAACACTAGCGAATGAAGGTCCTGATGTAGCTTTGCAAGTTGGCGAGGACGTGCCGATCAACTATGCAATGAGAAGTGCAGCAGCAGATTTGACGCAGTTTTCCGATTATGAATCTGTTCTTTCACGCTTCCGTCAGAGCGGTATCGTTCCATATCAATACAATGATGGAATTTACGGCTTGCCAGAACAGCAAACATTCCCAATGCTGTTTTATCGCAAAGATATTCTTGAAGAATTAGAGCTAGAGGTTCCTAAAACTTGGCAAGACGTATATAACATGATTTCGGTTCTGCAGAAGCATAACATGGAATTTTGGCTGCCAATTGAGACACCTACCAATAATGTAAACCTAGTGCCGAATGCAACATTTGCGATGCTGCTTTATCAAAACGGTGGACAATTCTATCGTGACGATGATAAGAAAAGTGCACTGGATTCGGAAACATCTATGGAAATGTTTAAGCGTTGGACACAGTTTTACACCAACTACAAATTCCCGCTTATCGCAGATTTCCCTAACCGCTTCCGCACAGGTGAAATGCCGATCGGGATCGCAGATTATACAACTTATAACATGCTAACGGTTATGGCTCCAGAAATTAGAGGACTATGGGAATTTACGATGGTTCCAGGTACAGAGCAAGCAGATGGTACGATCAGCCATCAGGTTGCCAGCTCAACAACTGCAGTTATGATGTTGGAGAATGCTGTAGACAAGGATGCTGCGTGGGAATTTATGAAGTGGTGGACTTCTAAAGACATCCAGATTCAGTATGGACGTGAAATGGAAGGATTGATGGGCGAAGCAGCTCGTTATCCAACAGCAAACATAGAAGCACTTGAGGAACTTCCATGGCCAGTAAAAGACTATAACAATTTGGAAAGTCAATGGCAGTGGGTAGAAGGCATTCCACAGGTTCCAGGCGGTTATTTTACGGGAAGACATCTGGACAATGCTTTTAGAAAAGTAGTTAATGGCAATGAAAACCCTCGTGAAGCGCTATCTGACTATATTCTTTATATCAATGACGAAATTGAAATTAAACGTAAAGAGTTTAATTTACCTTATTAGTTTGGAGGTGGAAGCCAATGCAAACTGAAACGACGAGTCAAACGGTACAGGGCTCCCCCCGACCGATGAAATTATCAAGATTGGCTCGGATTGCTGGCGAGCTAAAAAGAAATAAGCATTATTACATCTTGATGAGTCCGTACATGATTATATTTTTCACCTTTACAGTCGTACCGGTCGTATTTTCTTTATTACTTAGCTTTTTTTATTTCAACATGCTAGAGTTTCCACGCTTTGTTGGATGGCAAAATTATTCACGTTTGTTTCTAAATGACGATGTTTTTATGATTGCCTTAAAAAATACATTTCTGTTTGCGGTTGTAACTGGTCCGTTAAGCTATATTGCTTGTTTCATCTTCGCCTGGATTATTAATGAGCTGTCACCTAAAGTTAGGGCATTTATGACGTTAGTGTTTTACGCGCCATCGATTTCGGGAAATGTTTTTTTCATCTGGCTCATTGTTTTCTCGGGTGACAGCTACGGATATTTGAATGGGTTTTTAATGAAGGTAGGCTTTATATTGGAGCCCATTCAGTGGCTACAGGACGAAAAGTATATATTGCCAATCGTTATGCTAGTCCAGCTATGGCTAAGTCTTGGAACGAGCTTCCTTGCCTTTATCGCAGGTTTGCAAACGATCGACAGATCGCTAATCGAAGCAGCAGCTGTAGATGGTATTCGCAACAGATGGCAAGAGTTGTGGTTTATCACTTTGCCATCGATGCGGCCACAGTTGATGTTCGGTGCGGTTATGCAAATAACCGCCTCGTTCGCAGTAGCTGATATATCGATTGCGCTTGCTGGTTTCCCGAGTGTTAACTATGCTGCCCATACCGTAGTAACTCACTTAATGGATTACGGCACCATTCGTTTTGAGATGGGCTATGCATCAGCTATTGCAACTGTGCTGTTTGGCATCATGATTGGAACAAACCTGTTAACTCAGAAGCTGCTAAGAAAGGTGGGTGAGTAACATTGGGCTTAAAAATGATTGCTCGTTTGCGAGCGCCTAGAAAGCTGAATCGCTCGTTTACGGTCAGTTTCTTGCTGTTCGTACTCCTTGCCTTATTTGGATCGTTTATGGCTTTGCCGTTGATTTATGCAATTAACAATGCATTTAAACCGCTGGATGAATTATTTATATTTCCGCCACGATTTTTGGTGAAAAATCCGACGCTTGATAACTTTTTTGATCTCGTGGCGATCATGGGAAATTCGTGGGTACCGCTATCTCGTTATATTACGAATACACTTGTGATAACGCTTGTTGGTACAGCCGGGCATATTATTCTTGCTTCCGCAGCTGCTTATCCACTTGCAAAGTATAGATTTTTAGGCTCGAAATCATTGTTCTCAATCGTTGTTCTAGCATTAATGTTCTCCGGTCATGTTACGGCAACACCTAACTATATGGTGATGTCTTGGCTTGGTTGGATCAATACGCATGCTTCCATCATCGTTCCGTCGCTCGCATTTCCGCTTGGACTGTTTTTGATGAAGCAGTTTATGGAACAAATTCCTGATGCATTGCTGGAAGCGGCAAAAATCGACGGTGCCAATGAATATCGTATTTATTGGACGATCGTCATGCCGAACGTAAAGCCTGCATGGCTAACGCTTCTTATTTTACAGTTTCCAGCGCTTTGGGGAACAGATGGAGGAAGCTTCATTTATAGTGAAAACTTGAAAACGCTCCATTACGCTCTCGGTCAAATTGTGCAAGGCGGTATTGCACGTGCAGGGGTTGGAGCGGCAGTAGCCTTAATATTGATGGTTGTTCCAATTACACTTTTTGTCATCTCACAAAGCTCTGTCATTCAAACGATGGCAACTTCTGGGATGAAAGAGTAGAGAGGGGGCACGATCATGACATCACATCGCAAAAGAAAAATAATCACTATGCTTGTCCTAAGTTTTGTACTGCTCTTCGGCCCATGCGCTGCACTTGCCCAAGCGGAAGGTGACTCTAATTCCTATAACTACTCTTTTTGGGGGAATACCGTCGTTTCTCCATCAGCATATGACGCGACTAAGCTGTTAACGGGCAACGATCTAGGCGTTGGCAGCTTAAAAGATCCGAATGATATGCATGTGAGCTTAGATCATCGCATTTATATTTTGGATTCAGGCAACAATCGTGTCATCGTACTTGATGAGAAATATGTGCTTTTGAACGTAATCGATAGCTTTAAAAACGGTGGACAACAGGATTCATTCTCTAATCCGCAAGGTATTTTCGTTACAGAGCATAATCAGCTTTACATTGCGGATACAGGCAATAAGCGTGTTGTTCATCTTGACGAGAATTTGCAGCTTGTACAGATTGTAGATTCTCCGCAGTCCGAATTGCTGCAAGCCAACTTCGAGTTCTTACCAGTGCGCGTTGTTGTAGATAAAGCCAATCGACTTTATGTAATGTCTACAGGTGTTTTTGATGGCTTTATGGAATTTAACGCCAACGGTGATTTTACAACCTTTATAGGAGCGAATCGGGTAAATGTTGATCCGCTTGAATACCTTTGGAAAACACTATCTACCAAAGAACAGCGTAGTCAAATGGTACAGTTTACACCGACAGAGTTTACGAATCTCGACATTAATGACGAGGGCTTTATTTACGCTACAAACGGTGACCAATGGGGCGATAACATTAAGAAGCTGAATGCCCAAGGTACAGATATTTTAAGAAGAGAAGGATACTTTAATCCAACGGGGGATATTCGGTACAGAGTTAATGATGGGCCTTCTCGCATGATCGACATTGATGTGACGGATAGTGAGATCTACTCTGTGCTTGATTCCAAAAGAGGACGAATATTCACCTACAACGGTGATGGGCACCTGATGTATGTATTTGGTGGTCTTGGCAATCAGCTAGGGAAATTTACAACTCCGATTGCAATAGAACGCAATGGTGAACAGATGTTGGTGCTCGATAAAGCATTAGGAGAAATTACAGTATTCGAGACAACGGCATACGGTAGAACGTTAAATGAAGCTGTTCGCAGCTATTATCGCGGTGATGAAGAAGCGGCCTTCCGTTACTACCTAGAAACGATCAATATGAATGCTAATTTAGAATTTGCTTATTCTGGAATTGGTAAGGCGCTGCTGCGTCAAGGTAATTATAGTGAAGCGATGAAGTATTTTAAGGAAAGCTATGACAATAAAGGTTATTCTAAAGCTTTTTTGCTGCATCGAAAAGAGATTCTTAGAGCGTATTTCCCAACAATTATGACGTCGATCGTTGGATTGCTGCTTATCATTATTGTTTGGAGAAAGGTTCGGAAATGGAAGGGAGGAAAAAAGATTGTCACCGTTGAGTAAGGAATTGATCAAATATCCTTTTTATCTAATTGTCCATCCCTTTAATGGCTATTGGGATCTCAAATATGAGCGCAGTAATAAAGTAAATGTAATCATTTCATTCGTTATTTTATTTTTACTTTCACTGACGAATATATTGCATACACAGTACGCCGGATTTCTAGTTAACATTTACAATCCAAAAGAAATGAACAGTCTTATGGAGTTTGTCTATATTGTAGTTCCTGTTCTGTTTTTCTGTATAGCGAACTGGTCGCTTACAACACTCATGGATGGGGAAGGAAAGTTTGTAGAGATTTTCAACTCAACCTGTTTTGCTCTCATCCCATTAGTATTGATTAATTTTCCTTGGATATGGCTAAGTAATGTGGTTGCGATGGAGGAAACAGCCTTCTATTACTTTTCCAGTAGTTTTGCAGTGATATGGTTTTTATTTTTACTGTTTGTCGGTAACATGACGGTTCATCAGTATACACCGCTTAAAACGATCTTCACGCTGCTGTTGACCTTGGTTGCAATCGGTTTTATGGCGTTTCTATGCCTGCTGTTTTTCAGTCTGGTACAGCAAATCATTTCTTTCATATCCGTCATCTATCAAGAAATTGTCATGAGAAGCTGAGTAGCTTTCGATGTACTTTTCATGTACAAGAGGCATCTTTAGGTAAATATCATGAATAGTTTGAGGGGGATAGAAATGGGAGTAGCAAAGAAATGGATGATCATATTCGTGGCAATTGTTCTCATCGCTGGTTGTACGAATGTACAGCCGGCGAATGATAGTAAACAAGAGAAAATACAAGAACAAACAAAATTGCCTAGTATAGAAGCGAAGCCTGTTACTGCTGCATTTACAAACACGGTTGTCGCTAATATGAAAGGAATGCTGGAAAATGATCAGCTGCAGTTGTTTGTTCAAGAGGAGACAGGGGAAATTGCGATTGTTCATAAAAAGAGCGGAGAAGTATGGTATAGCAATCCGTTTGAGAGAGACACAGATCCCATAGCGTCGGGTGTCAACAAGGATATGCTTTCTTCTCAGCTTAGGATGGATTTCTATAACTCCTTTGGACAAATTAACTCAATTAACTCTTACACAGATAGTGCAGCGTTTAAGCAATTGAAGCTAGAGCACAATGACGACCGGCTTAAAGTAACCTATCAATTCGGAACTGCTAAAAGATCAGCCGAAGATTTACCTATGAAGCTGAGCAAAGCTAGATTTGAAGAATTGACGGGACAAATGGATAAAACAGGGCAACGTGCTTTGATGATTGCTTATAAAGAGAATAAAGAATCGGAGATTTTTGAGCGGAATGACAGTGCTCTTCAAGGGCTTCAATTGGATCGAGCATTACAGGCATTTGATGCTATTGGGTATTCAGAAGAGGACTTAATTCAAGATGCAGCCGAGCATAATCTAACGCAAACAAAGCCGGAGCCAAGAATTTTCTATGCGTCAATTGAATATTCACTCGACGGTGATAGCTTGGTGACAACGATTCCTGTTGCTGATATTCAATATCCAGATGCATATCCGGTGAATATGGTTTCTTTACTAAGCTTCTTTGGAGCAGGTGATTCAGAAGAACAAGGTTCAATATTTGTACCAGACGGCTCTGGCGCTTTAATCCATTTCAATAACGGAAAAACAAAATACCCGTCATATCAGCAGTCCGTCTATGGCCAAGATATGACGATGGAAGCAACTGAGGATGCTAATCAGGAGCAAAAGGTTAGATTACCCGTGTTCGGCATGATTCGAGATAATACTGCTTTCCTAGGAATTATTGAGGAAGGTGCTTCTGTGGCAACGATCAATGCTGACGTAAGCGGAAGATTAAACAGTTACAACTACGTATATCCAAGCTTTTACGTTGTTAATAAAGGTGATGTTACTCTTGATGCGAACGGACAGAGGCGTTCATTGCCAAAGTTCCAAGAGCAGCCGATGAAAACTAATTATACCGTACGCTATGCGTTCCTCGACAAAGAACAAGCTTCATACTCTGGTATGGCTCAGTACTATCAGCAATATTTGCAAGAGCGTGATGGTTTGCCGAAGCAACTTGCGAGTGAAAATAAATCAGCAAGTACATTTTATCTGGAATTAATCGGCAGCATTGTGAAGCTGAATCATTTTGCTGGTATTCCATACGAAGCGCTGGAGCCTCTAACGACTTTCGAACAAGCAAAGACGATGATAACAAAGCTTGAGGAACGGAATATTACTGAGCTTGCTGTCAAGTATGCAGGCTGGTTCAATGGTGGGTTAGATCATAAGGTCCCTTCTAAAGTTTTAGTAGACAAAAGCATTGGCGGTAGTAAAGGATTAGATAGCTTTGTAGCTTTTGCGCAAGATAAGGATATATCTTTCTTTCCGGAGACTGCATTGCTGACAGCAAACTCTAGCAAAGGATTTAATGAGAAAAAGCAAGCATCTCGTACATTGCGCGAAGTACCAGCAATGCTATATCCGCTTGACTTGGCCTTGAATCGTCGAGATCGAGAAAAATCACCATCTTACATCGTCTCGCCTCGATATGTAGAAAGCTACACCCAATCGATACTGAAAGGTATAGAAAAGTATGATACAGGAGGCATTGCATTAAGAGACTTGGCAGATATATTAAGTAGTGACTTTTTGAATAATAAACAAATCGACCGTGTTGAATCGGAGCAAATTTCCGTAAAAGCACTGCAAATGATTCAAGAGAAAAATCTGACAATACTTGCTGATGGCGGTAATGCTTACTCTTTGCCATACGTAACTAACATTACGAATGCACCAATGTCGAGCAGTAATTTCAAGATTGAAGATGATTCGATTCCATTTTATCAGATGGTCGTTCGAGGATTTGTTGATTACACTGGTTCTCCATATAATTTGTCCACCTATACGAATGAACGGACCTATGTGCTCAAATCTTTGGAATACGGAGCAAGTACGTACTTCAAATGGATTTATGAGCCGAATTATTCTGTAAAGGACACCGATCAAAATGATCTGTTTGCAGTAAATTATGAAATCTGGCTTGATCAAGCGACAGAGATCTATCACGAGGTCAATGACTTTTTGCAGCTTGTCAGCACTAAGCGAATCATTAGTCATGAAAAATTGAGCGAAGATGTGTTCAAAACAACCTATGAAAATGGCATTTATGTCATCGTTAATTACAATGATTCGAAGGTAACGATTGATGGCGAAACAATCGAAGCCGAGGGCTATATAACAGGTGGTGATCATTCATGAAAAGTGGATTGAAGCTCGGTATAAAGCAACGAACGTATACGCAGCAAAAAGCAATTTGGGGATTTCTTTATGTGCTACCATGGCTGCTTGGCTTTATCTTTTTCTTTCTCATTCCGTTAATTTCATCGTTACGCTACAGCTTAAGTAAGATTACCGCGAATGCGCAAGGAATGATAATTGAATTTATTGGAATAAAAAACTATGTAGAAGCGCTTACGATTAATACAAGCTTTAACCGTACGTTGACGGAATCCATTATTAATATGGTTATTAACGTTCCGCTAATTGTTATTTTTAGTTTGTTCTTGGCAGTATTGCTTAATCAGAAGTTTTTCGGTCGGGCGGCTGCACGTGCAGTATTTTTTCTGCCAGTAATATTGGCATCAGGTGTTATTCTGTCGCTAGAAAGCACGAGCTTAATTCAAGCGGTTAATGAACAGAATGCAGGTAGCTCTGGTGCAATCAATGCGTTTAGCAGCTTCGAGCTTCAGCGTCTTATGTTGGAAGCGGGAGTAAGCGAGACAATCGTCCTTTACTTGACCGGAGCCGTTGACCGAATCTATGAAATCGTCAGCTTGTCAGGTGTACAAATACTTATCTTTTTAGCAGGGATACAAACGATCTCGCCACAGCTGTACGAGGCATCAAAAATGGAAGGTGCGACTGGCTATGAGGCCTTTTGGAAAATTACCTTTCCAATGGTAAGCCCGCTTATTCTAGTTAACGTAGTGTACACCATTATTGATTCATTTTCTCGCAATGCATTGACAGACTTGATTCGTGAGACTGGGTTTACGAAGTTCAATTTCGGCTTAAGCTCTGCAATGGCATGGATTTATTTCTTGTGTATTGCCATCATCCTACTGATCAGTACGTCCATTATCTCAAGAAAAGTGTTCTATCACGAATAGAAAGAGGGTGCAGAGCTTGAGTCTATCAAAACTTTTATCCTTTGAGAGCTGGAAGAAATGGCTATGGTCATTCGTACGGTACATCCTGATTCTTGGTTTAGCATTCGTTATTTTGTACCCGATTCTACAAAAAATCTCAACAGCGATCAAGGATAAGTCGGATCTATACTCACCAATTGTCGTGTGGATTCCGCAAAACTATTCGCTTAATAACTTCTTGCAAGTTATTAATATTATGGATTATTGGGAAACGCTTCTTAATACGTTTTCATTGTCTGCGATGACAACTGTTTTAACAGCGATATCCTGCGCTCTTGCGGGATATGGTTTTGCACGTCTTAAGTTTAGGGGAAGCAACCTATTGTTTGCTGGTGTTATGCTCACTATACTTGTCCCACCAACAACGATATTAATCCCGATGTATATGAACTTGAAGGATTTTACACTGCTTGGTCTCATTCCATTAATTACTGGAAAACCGGTGAATCTGCTCAATTCATACTGGCCGTTTATATTGACTTCTTTGACTGCTAACTCATTAAAAGCCGGCTTGTATATCTTTATCTTTAGACAATTCTTTAGAGGTGTTCCTAAGGAGGTTGAAGAGGCGGCATATATTGATGGTGCAGGCATCGGAAAAACGTTCACTAATATTATGCTGCCTAATGCAATTCCAGCGATTATTACGGTAACACTCTTCTCGTTCGTTTGGCAATGGAATGATAGCTTTTACACAACGACATACTTGACTTCAAGTAAAGTAATGGCAACTCAGCTATCATCATTGCCATATAATCTGGCTATACAGCTGGATGGCGGTGACGCCTCGAAGGCAGATCCGTTTTACTTAAGCATGGTGCAGGATACGGGGATATTAATGGCGATCTTACCGCTCATTATTATTTACTTATTCGTCCAGCGTTATTTCGTAGAAAGTATCGAGCGTACTGGTATTGTTGGATAATACGAACCAGTTGAATAAACAAAGGAAACGCCAGTGTTGAACCGTGTAGCATTATACGGTTCACGCTAGGCGTTTCTGATTTGTAGGAAAAGGAGGCACATCTATTGAATATAAAAATGAAGAAAAATATAGTCGTAATGTTTATTATTGCCATCACCGTTGTTATAGCATATATTTTAATTGTTACAAACGATAAGGGTGGAAAAAGTGATTCGCATACTAATGAAACAGCTATGATAGAAACTCAATCTAATGAGGGTGAGGGTGCGCAAGAGCTTGCAGGAGAAGCTGATGAAAGTGAAGTTGGAACAGGAAGTACTCCTGAACTATTGGAGCCCTCAGCATCTCCCGACCCTACGCCAACTCCAGAGCCATCGGTAGAAGAGGATGTACCATCGCTGCATGAAGTATTTGCTGATTATTTTCCAATTGGTGCTGCGATTGAACCATTTCAAACAAGTGGATTAAAGGCTGAATTGCTAAAGAAGCATGTCAATATGATTGTTGCTGAGAACGCGATGAAGCCAGCATCTATTCATCCGTCTGAGGATGTTTATAATTGGACAGCATCCGATCAGCTCGTTGAATTTGCGAAGGAAAATAATATGCAGCTTCGTTTCCATACACTCGTTTGGCATAATCAAGTCGGTGATTGGTTTTTCAAGGATTCAGAAGGTAAGCCAATGGTGGAGGAAACAGATCCGACTAAGCAGACAGCGAATAAAAAGTTGTTACTGGAACGACTTGATTCACATGTACGTACGATTGTAAGCCGTTATAAGGACGATATCGTGTCTTGGGATGTCGTGAATGAGGTGATTGAACCTAACGACCCCGATGGAATGAGAGCAAGCCCTTGGTATCAGATCACAGGAACGGATTTTATAGAGACTGCTTTCCGCGCTGCACGAGAATCCGGGGGAGAAGGGATTAGGCTCTATATTAATGATTATGGTACTGATGATGCTAAGAAGCGTGATCGCCTGTATGAGTTAGTGAAAGAAATGCTTGAGAAAGGTGTACCGATTGATGGAGTTGGTCACCAAACTCATATTAGCATTCAGTGGCCACCAACCGCTTCGATTATTGAGTCGATGCAGCGTTTTGCAGAGCTTGGTTTAGATAATATTGTAACCGAGCTTGATATGAGTCTGTACGTGTGGAATGATCGTAGCGACTTTGGAGAAAACATTCCTGAGGAGATATTAATAAAGCAGGCAGAGCGTTATCGAGAGCTATTCCAAGCGTTCAAAGATAATAAGGAAATGATTAGCGAAGTCGTATTTTGGGGAATTGCAGATGATCATACATGGTTGAGCGGCTTTCCAATCGATCGTACGGAGGCACCGTTCCTATTCGATAAGCAGCTTCATGCCAAGCCTGCTTTTTGGGCAGTGGTAAGTCCAGATCAACAAACAGAATAATGTGATCACTACTAACAAGGGAAACAGCAGATGAATATAGTCTGCTGTTTCCCTTGTTTATCTGCTATTTTATCACGAGAGAGGACTGAGTAAGGATATGATGGATGTACTGCCAGAGCCATACAGATCACAGCTGAAAGAGGAGCTGCTTTTCAATGTTAAAACAGATCTTGATACACAAGGGATGCTTGCCTCGCAATGGCTGGCGATTACTTATGGAGAAGTAAGGCTATGGCATCAGGGGGCTCAACCAGCTAAGCAAATTCCGATAGAAGACATTAAAGAAGCAAGGGCGGTCAGCAATATCGGAAGTGGGATGCTAATTATCGAAACAAAAAATGGGCCGGTTGTTGTCGCGCGTTATACGTCAACACTGACATCTGCGATGAGCTTTGCAGCGAAATTAATCTCTGCTCTTGCGCAAGGTGATGAATTACCTGTTGTAACGAAAGGAGATATCCCTCAGTATTGCTCGAATTGTCATAGTCCCATGGAGGAAGGAACGAAGCATTGTGAGGTTTGCATGAGCAAAAAATATGCAGCTCTTCGCATGCTAGGCTACTTAAAGCCGTATAAGTTCAAAGGAATTCTAGCAGCCTGCCTGTTGATCCTGTCGACGATCGTAGAATTAATACCACCTTATCTAACGAAAATCATTATTGATGACGTGCTGCAGCCACAGCAGCCGGGTGCTATCTTTGCAATTATTATTGCAGCCTGGGCGATAACGCTGCTTGTTATGTCAAGCATGCAGGCTTTACGTGGATATATTGGGGTAGCGATTAGCTCGAAGCTAATGGGGGATATTCGCAAGGAAGTGTACGAATCTTTAATGAAGTTATCACTTGCTTTTTTTGATAGAAGACAAACATCTCAATTTATAAGCCGCGTGAACAGCGATGCAGAATCGATGCGTCAATTTATGACGGACGGAGTAATTTACATTGCTGGTCATGTCCTGCGCTTTCTGTTTATATTAGTCATTATTTTTTCAATGGATTGGAAGCTTACATTGCTTGCTTTAGTGCCGATACCACTGCTCGTATTCTTGTCGATATCGATATGGCCTAAAGTTGGGCGTCGTCTATATCAGCAATGGCGAGCTATATTCCGTTTGAATATGCAGGTTGGCGATACGTTGCAAGGTATTCGTGTTATTAAAGCTTTTGGTCAAGAAAAGATGGAACTCGCTCGTTATCATACTGCCAATGAAGAGGTTGTTCATCATGATATGCGTTCGGAAAAAATGTGGCAGTTCTTCTTTCCTGCCTTTGGTTTAATTACGAGCCTTGGTTCCGTATTAATATGGTACTTAGGTGGACATCAAGTATTATCTAATGATTTACAGCTAGGTGTGCTGCTTGCTTTTGTCGCTTATCTGGGCATGCTGTTTGGACCGATTCAATGGCTAAGCCAGATGATCAGCTGGACGAGTAGAGCAATGACTGCCGCACATCGAATTTTTGAGATTATGGACACACCAGCTGATGTCGCTGACAACCCGGAAGCTGTTAAGCTGTCTCATATTAAAGGAGATGTTGTACTACAGCAGGTTACTTACGGCTACGAAAAGCATCACCCCGTTATAAAAGATATTAATCTGGAAGTGAAGGCAGGAGAAATGATAGGGCTAGTTGGGCATTCAGGTGCCGGGAAATCAACTTTTATTAATTTGCTATGTCGTTTTTATGATGTCGATGAAGGGGTCATTACGATTGACGGCGTTCCCATTCGTAATATTGAACAATCAGAGCTGAGAAGACAAATTGGTGTTGTGCTGCAAGAGACGTTTTTGTTCGATGGTACAATCGCTGAAAATATTGCGTATTCTAAGCCTAACGCATCGCCTGAGGAAATTATGAGGGCTGCCAAAATAGCGAACGCTCATGATTTTATCGTAAGACTGCCTGATGGCTACGATACTCGTGTTGGTGAACGCGGTCATAAGCTATCTGGTGGTGAGAAGCAGCGAGTAGCGATTGCACGAGCGATTATTCATGATCCGAGAATATTAATTCTTGATGAAGCAACAGCCTCGGTTGATACAGAAACAGAGCGACAAATTCAAGAGGCACTTGCTAACCTGGTAAAAGGAAGAACGACGTTCGCTATTGCTCACCGTCTCTCAACCTTACGCAATGCTGATCGTCTAGTTGTGCTGGATCGAGGAAAGATGGTTGAGCTCGGGACACATGAGGAATTGTTAGAGAAAAAAGATGGTGTTTATCGCAAGCTCGTTGATGCACAAATGGAAATGTCAAAAATAAAAGGAGTGGGGACTTAGAATGAGCGCAGAAGGAATCCTGATGCTGTCACCGGACGAATTGTATGTATATCGCGGTGAGGGAGGTGTGCTACAAGGAGTCATCGCGGGGAAAACCTATCAAGAGCTGCTTATTTATCTAGCTTTTCCGATGAGCTATACGAACGGTTACGTTTCCGTTAGGACGAAGGAAGGTGATGAACTAGGAGTTGTACGTGATCTGGCTACACTTGATCAAGACAGTGCAGCTGTAATGAAAGAGGAGATTGAGCTACGTTACTTCCTACCACGTGTCACTACAATCGTGTCGATTAAGCAGCGATCCGATCGTTGGTTTTGGGAGCTGGAAACCAATCTTGGCTCGATACGTATCATGATGCGGAATTTACATGAGCATATTCATTTTCCTGGGGGAGATCGTATTCTATTATCTGATCTTGACGGAAGACGATGTGATATTGAAAATTGGAAGCTGCTAGATGCGCATAGTCAAAGAATGCTAAGAGATATCTTGTAGATCATAAGCTATAACTTAACAGGTATATGTACCGTGATCTGGCAGGTTGTTGTTATGCGGTGCAGACGATATAGTTCATACATATAAGACTTGGACAATAAAGGAGGATATATCATCTTGAGCAATGTAACGATTCGTAATCCAGTGATCTGGGCGGATGTTCCGGATCCTAGTGTCATTGCAGTGGGAGACTGCTTTTATATGGTAAGCACGAGTATGCATACGATGCCCGGCTGTCCAATTATGAGGTCGAAGGATTTAGCTAACTGGGAAATCATCCATTATGTGTTTGATACGCTAGAGGATAATGATGATCACAATATGATTAATGGGAAAAATATATATAGCAAAGGCTCATGGGCTGCTTGCTTGCGCGAGTATAACGGTATGTTTTACTGCTGCTTCTCCAGCAATGATACCCGTCAATTTTATGTCTATCGCACGAGCAATATTGAAATAGGGGATTGGCAGTGCACAGTTATCCCACAGCTGCTTCATGATCCAAGTCTACTGTTTGATGAGGGGCGTGTATTTGTTATTCATGGCAATGGCAACATACACATAACAGAATTAACCTCCGATCTTACTGAAGTCAAGGAAAACGGCATGAATCAACTGCTGCTCGAAGGTAAGTCTGAAGGAATGGGGTTGCGTGCTGAAGGTTGTCATGCTTATAAAATTAACGGTAAGTATTACTTTTTCTTTATTGAATGGCCAAGAGAAGACAATCAGCGTCGCAGACAGATATGCTATCGCTCTGAATATTTGCTTGGACCTTTTGAGCTTAAAATTGTACTCGATGATAACTTGTGCTACCGCAATCATGGAATAGCCCAAGGCGGCATTATAAAGGATACGAATGGACAATGGTACGCAATGCTGTTCCAGGATCACGATGCGGTAGGTAGAATTCCGATTGTAGTGCCTGTTACATGGGAGAATGACTGGCCAGTGTTCGGTATCGATGGCAAGGTGCCAGAAACGTTCGAAGTGCCGCTTCCGCTAACTATGACCAAGCCAATTGTCTGCAGTGACGAGTTTGATTATGATCAGAATAAGCTGACACTTCAATGGCAATGGAACCATCGCCCAGATGATCAACTATGGTCTGTGACAGAGAGAGCAGGGTATCTTAGACTTAAAACAGGAGCGCTCGCGAGCAGTGTGCTAGAAGCAAGAAATACCGTTACACAGCGCACGGAAGGTCCTGCCTGCATCTGTGAAACAGCTGTCGATGTGTCGCAGATGAAGCCAGGAGACCATGCTGGGCTAGTTGCGTTACAGCATTGGTTTGGCACGGTTGGTGTTAAGGTTGATGATGAAGGTCAGAGATGTCTCGTAATGTCAGTCAATAATGGAGATGGTCGTGAGCATATCGTAGAATCCATTCTTTATGATGTTCCGGCTGTATATCTAAAAATACAATTTGAATATGAGGACAGTACTGATATTGCTTATTTTTATTATGCAACTAAGGCTGGCCAATGGGTGAAGATTGGTCAACCTTTGAAAATGCGATATACGCTTGATCATTTTATGGGCTATCGCATAGGATTGTTTAACTATGCAAGCAAGCAACAAGGCGGGGTCGCTGATTTTGATTATTTCCATTATTGGAAGCGAGTAGATGGACAATTCCAACTGATTCAATAAATTTGAATATGCAAAAGAGCCTGTCGATGCATCCATCGGCAGGCTCTCTTGTTTAATTAGCACGAGATAGCTCAAATTGTTTCCTATACTCATTAGCACTGGATCCTGTATATTCCTTGAACTTTTTGTAAAACCAATCGATTTCCGTATAGCCGATTTCATTGGCAATCTCATAAATTTTTAGGTCCGTCTTTTTTAGCAGCAGCTTTGCTTTCTCCATTCTTTGCTGCAGCAAATATTCGTTAAAGGACATATTCTCATAAAGCTTGAACTTTTGTCCTAGATAAGCACAGTTAAAATGAAGTTTTCTTGATATTTGTTTCAATGTGATATTTTGATTCAATTCATCCTGAACAAAACGCTTTACTTTGTCGATGACCGCTTTAGATGCATCATCTTTCTTTTTTGATGGTGATTGAGGAATGACGGAAGTTGTATAGAAAGCTTGATGATGTTCAAGTTCTTTTTTTATAGTAAGCAAGCTAGCTGCCAAAGCTTCACTTTTTAGCGGTTCAGCTAAGTAATCGCTAATTTGATAGGTTAAAGCTTTCCTTGCAAGCTGAAAGTCATTTTTTCCACCCAGCAATAGAATAGGCACTCGACTATGCTTTCTAATATGATTGCAAAGCAAGATTCCGCTAGAGTTATAACCTTGCATATGAATGATGACGAGTGAAAATGGCTGCTTATTGAGCAGTTCAATAGCTTCGCCATACTTAGTAATGCTTGCAAGGATATGAAAGCTGGTGACTTGATGACGAATTAACACTTCAGTATCTTTTAACGTCATAGCATTAGGACCAACAAGAAGTACGTTATACATAAAACGGTTCCCCCTTACTGTACAAGCATGTTGATTTCTGGAAAATGATAACGGCAATAAAAAATGAATACGCTTTAATTATGTAAAATGAAAGCGTTGTAAACAATGTGCAAATCTTTGTACTACCTGCATTTGTTTACTAGTTGATAATGTGACGGGTCAATTCCAGTTTCTTCTTTTATTTATCTATAAACTGACGGGGGAAAGATATGTAACTAGACAGGTTGCATTGGATTAGAGGTTCAATAGTTTAGTTGAGCAGCATGGAGCTGTCTAGAAAGACTCCAAATCAAAATGACGAGCGTATGCTTATGCTAACAGAACTGAGAGACCTTATTACAACGAATTAAGCTCATTTCATCGGCTAACGGAACTCAGAGGCGTTACTGGACCATTTTCACTAAAAATGGAAGGGATTCTGTCTAATAACGCTTCTCACTTCCGTTAGAATGGTATACTTGGCAAATATATCGCAATAAGGTTTTTGAGTTCCGTTACAATACCTGTGCATTAAAATCAGGCATCCGTAGTTAGTTTTCTTTAGAAAAGAGGCTGTCCAGCAGTTAGATTTTACTATCTACTTGACGGGGTGCAGTTCACTTCCTGGACAGTTCACTTTTGCTGAGACGTTTTTTGTTACATCACAAAAGAGTTCAACAATCAAACAAAAAATTCCACATTACATCATTGGTTCAATTAAACTTCGAAAAATATTCAATAAACACCGAATGATCCTTCGTATAAGGGACATATGAAAGCGGTTTATAATTTGAATACACCAATTGGTGATCAATTCAAGGGGGGAATTATAATGAGAACTTATCGCAAGCTTGGTGCGATAATGGCGCTAGCTTTAATATTGGTATTTAGCGCGGCATGCAGCAATACGGGGGATTCAACAAAGACGAACAATGGCGGAACTTCAACAACGAACAATTCACAGTCTACTAATGAGAACACAAAATCAGAAGGAGACAAAAAAATTACATTAGGCTTTGCTCAGGTTGGTGCTGAAAGCGGCTGGCGTACGGCAAATACGAAGTCGATTCAAGAGTCAGCTGCTGACGTGGGTTTTGATCTGAAGTTTTCTGATGCACAGCAAAAACAAGAGAACCAAATCAAAGCGATCCGCTCTTATATTCAGCAAAAAGTGGATGTCATCGCATTTTCTCCAGTTGTAGAATCTGGCTGGGATACAGTGTTAAAGGAAGCGAAGGATGCTAACATACCTGTTATTTTAGTTGACCGTGCGGTAGATTCGCAGGATGAGTCATTGTATGTATCTTTTATCGGATCTGACTTTGTTGAAGAAGGTAGAAAGGCAGGTCGCTGGTTAGTAGAGCAATTCCAAGATGCTAGTGAACCAATTAACATTGTTGAGCTTCAAGGAACAACAGGTTCGGCACCTGCCAATGATCGTAAAGCTGGATTTGAAGAGATCATTAAAGACAATGCCAACATGCAAGTTATTGCTTCGCAAACAGGTGACTTTACGCGTGCAAAAGGAAAAGAGGTTATGCAAGCGTTCTTGAAAGCGCACAAAGATATTGATGTACTATATGCACACAATGATGATATGGCGTTAGGTGCGATTCAAGCTATTGAAGCAGCTGGATTGAAGCCAGGAGAGGACATAATCATTATCTCCGTTGACGCTGTCAAAGACGGCATGATTGCTGCCAGTGAAGGGAAAATCAATTTTATTGTAGAATGCAACCCGATGCTAGGACCACAACTAATGGAAATGGTTCAGAATGTCGTTGATGGCGTGGAAATTCCAAGACGAGTGGCGACAGAGGAAGCAACATTCACATCTGAGCAAGCAAAAGAAGCGTTGCCGACACGAGCTTACTAAAAAAAGGATTTTGTTATGTGTGAGAAGGTCACTCCAATCGGCTTGCAGCCTGAACGAGTGGCTTTCTCTCTTATGTAACTCTGAAAAGTTTTGGGGGTGAAGGCGGTTGGAACAACAAACAGTGCTTGAGATGCAAGGCATTCATAAACAATTTCCAGGTGTAAAAGCACTTAGTAGCGTAGATTTTAGAATGTTTGCCGGTGAGGTGCATGCACTAATGGGAGAAAATGGTGCGGGCAAGTCTACCTTAATAAAAGTGCTCACAGGTGTTTATTCCATTGATCATGGAAGCGTAAAGCTGTCTGATCAGATCGTAACACTGAAAAGCCCGCTTGAGGCTCAAGAAGTAGGAATAAGCACGGTTTATCAGGAGGTTAATCTTTGCACTAATTTGACGGTAGCTGAAAATATTTATATTGGCAGAGAGCCTCGCCGTTTTGGGCGTATTCTTTGGAAGGAAATGAATCGGGGTGCTGAGAAGCTACTAAAGGAAAGAATGCAGCTGGATATTGATGTAACGCTTCCCTTGCATGCTTATTCTGTTGCAATTCAGCAATTAATTGCGATTGCACGAGCGTTGAATATATCAGCTAAGGTTTTAATTTTGGATGAACCGACCTCTAGTCTTGATGCGAACGAGGTAAAGCAGCTATTTGAAATTATTCGAAAGCTGAAGCAGGAAGGGTTAGCAATTTTGTTCGTTACTCATTTTCTTGATCAGGTATACGAGGTTTCTGATCGCATAACCATTTTGAGAAATGGCAACCTGATAGGTGAATATATGACGAAGGAGTTGCCGAAGTTAGAGCTTGTTTCGCTGATGATCGGTAAGGATTTGACACAGCTCGAAAAGCTACCTGCCAAATCAACGAGTGAGCAATTCGAAGGCAAAGAGGTCATTGCTGAAGCGAAGCATGCAGCTCACAAAGGAGTTATCGAGCCTTTTGATTTGAGTGTGCGAAAAGGTGAAGTTGTTGGTCTGGCGGGGTTACTCGGTTCAGGCAGAACGGAAGCAGCTCGATTGTTTTTTGGCGCTGATTCGCTTGACCAAGGTACGGTTCGGATAGGCAATGCAAAGGATAATGTTCAATCCCCGCGCAAAGCGATTCAGCAAGGTGTTGCGTTCTGCTCGGAGAATCGAAAGACTGAAGGAATACTCGATGATTTAACAGTACGTGAAAATATTATTGTTGCACTTCAGTCAACTCGTGGCTGGTATAAGCCGCTGTCACGCAAAAAGCAAAATGAAATAGCGGAGCACTATATTAATTTGTTGAATATTAACCCACCACATGCCGAGCATTTAATAAAAAACTTAAGTGGAGGTAATCAGCAAAAGGTGCTACTAGCTCGATGGTTGTTAACAGATCCGAAGCTGCTTATTTTAGATGAGCCTACACGCGGTATTGATGTTGGTGCAAAAACTGAAATTCAGCGCCTGGTGCTGGATCTGTCGCAAAAAGGAATGTCTGTGCTGTTTATTTCCTCGGAGCTAGAAGAAGTGCTGCGTGTAAGTCATCGGGTAGCTGTATTAAGAGACCGTCGTAAAATAAAAGAAATTAGCGGGCAGGAAATGACAGAGCATTTCATTATGAAGACGATCGCAGGAGGTTAGACGAGATGAACCAACTATATAAGCATCATTTGTTTTGGCCACTTGTCATTTTATTAGCATTATTACTGTTTAATTTCATATATGCGCCAGATTTTTTTAGCATTGTTGTAAGAGATGGGAAGCTATATGGCAGCTTGATCGATATATTGAATTTTGGTGCTCCTTTAATGCTTGTTTCGATTGGAATGACGCTTGTCATCGCAACGAAGGGAATAGATCTATCTGTCGGATCGATTGTAGCTATAGCAGGGGCAGTAGGCTGCCTTATCGTCAGCAAAGGAAGTGACCACAACAGCTTATCACTAGTATTATCTGCAATGGGGATGGCGTTGCTGCTATCGCTTTTTTTAGGCTTATGGAATGGTATATTGGTCGCAAAGGCTGGTATTCAACCAATTATAGCAACGCTCATCCTAATGGTAGCAGGAAGAGGGATTGCTCAGCTTATAACGAGTGGTCAAATTATTACGGTCAATAGCTCGAAGTATGCCTATATTGGAACAGGAGCGTTAGCTACTTTGCCTGTATCTGTATTTGTAGTGATGCTGATGTTAGCCATCGCCATACTGCTTACGCGTAAAAGTGCGATGGGGTTATTTATTGAAGCGGTAGGCTGTAATCCTGAAGCAAGCCGCTTAGCAGGTATTCGTTCAATGATGGTCTTACTGTTAGTTTATGTTTTCTGCGGTTTATGTGCGGGGATAGCTGGATTAGTGGTCAGCTCTAACGTATCCAGTGCTGATGGTAACAATGCAGGTCTTTGGTATGAACTCGATGCCATATTGGCAGTTGCAATTGGAGGAACCTCGCTTAATGGCGGCCGATTTTATTTAATGGGTACGATCATTGGTGCTCTTATTATTCAAACACTTACAACTACTATTTACATGATTGGCATCCCGCCTGAGATTACACTTGTTGTCAAAGCTTGCGTTGTGCTCGTTGTCTGCTTGATTCAGTCAGAAACATTTAGAAAAACGCTCGTTCAACGCTGGAAGACAAGGCACTATCCAGCGGAAAAGGAGGCAACGAGTCATGTTAATCAATAGAAAATATGTTCCTATCGTGGTCACGGTCTCATTATTTCTTCTTATGTTTGTAGCGGGCTCATTTCGCTATAACGGATTTTTCTCTCCACAGGTGCTGTTTAACCTGCTGATCGATAATGCTTTTTTACTTATCGTCGCAGTAGGCATGTCATTCGTTATTATTTCAGGTGGTATTGATCTATCTGTTGGAGCGATTATCGCATTAACAACAATGATCTCAGCAAGTCTTGTACAGCAGTTAAATTGGTCACCGATTATTGTCATTCCGCTTGTACTTCTTATCGGTGCTTTGCTTGGCTGCGGTATGGGAGCGATTATTCATTACTTTAAGATACAGCCTTTTATTGTTACATTGGCTGGGATGTTTCTTGCGAGAGGGCTTTGCTATGTTATAAGCATTCAAACGATAACAATCAATCATCCATTTTATACAGCAATGGCACAAACAAAAGTAAAGCTGCCTGGCGGAAGCTTTATCTCGATTAGTGTAATTATCGCGCTCGTTGTCATTGCAGCAGCCATTTTTATTGCTCATTACACATCGTTTGGTAGAAATGTATATGCAATCGGTGGGAGTGAGCAATCAGCACTGCTAATGGGCTTGCCTGTAGCTAAAACAAAAATATTAGTGTATACGCTAAGCGGCTTCTGTTCTGCACTTGCGGGTGTCGTGTTTACGTTTTATATGCTTTCAGGTTATGGTTTGCACGCGGTAGGTATGGAGCTGGATACAATTGCAGCCGTAGTAATTGGAGGGACGCTGTTGACGGGAGGCGTTGGCTATATTGTTGGTACGTTTTTCGGAGTGATGATCCAAGGAATTATACAGACGATTATTAGCTTTGAAGGTACGCTAAGCTCTTGGTGGACGAAAATCGTAATTGGTCTGTTACTTTGCTTGTTTATTTTACTGCAGAAAATGCTGAGTGCGCGGCAAGCGATATTCAAAGCTTAGCATAATGCTCGCGTTTAAGGCCTGATTCTACCTTATAAACTAAGAGAATAAGGCTTTAAACGCGTCTCTATTACCAAGTGCGAGAGGTTATTTCTTCTATTCCCATATCAATGAACTGCGGAATCGTGTCTTGCTGATTGGCTTGCATAAGGGTTTCGATAATTGCTGCACCCCATTTGTATTCATTTTGCGATATAATCGTATGGATTTGGCCGTTATGGATCGCAGTTTCTGACTCAGCCGTTTTTCCGATACTCAATACATATCGGTTCATACCAGTTGCTTTCCATATTAATACCGAGGCTGAGCTAGAGACTGAATCAAGGCTTAAAAATGCACTAAAATGAGGATGTGCGTCGATCATGTCCTCAAGCTTTTCAATAGCAGTATCTTTTTTTCCTTCATTATATTCAACCTGCAGAACCTCGATCTCTGTTTCCTCGTTAATATAATTAAGTAATCCTTCTAACCGCTGCTTGAGACTGAGCATATCAGACATACCTGTTCCTACGATAATCATTCCCTTATTGTTAAGAAGCTTGCTTACCGATTGTCCGAGCTGCTTGCCAGATTCGTAATTGTCAGCGCCAATATAGCCAAGCCGTTTGCTGTCGGGAGCATCTGATTCAAAGCAGATTACAGGAATATTGTTATCAATAGCTTGGTTAATGACAGGTTCGAGTGCACCTGCATCGACAGGTGAAATCGCGATGCCATCAACGTTTTGACGAATCATTGACTCCATAATTCGGATTTGCTGCTCTAGATTGGCCTCGTCAGGAGCTGCTACAAGCAAGCGAATGTTGTGCGTCTGGGCCATGGTCTCTGCATGCTCGGTAATTAGCTCATAAGCGGGATCAGCTATTGGGAAAATAATACCGAAAGTTAAATTATCAGCTATTGCTTGCTCCGCTTCACCTATGAAACTATCATTACGGCTCTCCTTTTGCTCCATACAGCTCGTAAGTATAGCTACAGTTATTATACTAAAGAACAGAACGTTAATTTTTCTGGTTAGCTGCATGCTTTAATCCTCCCGCGAGGAATATCGGCTCATAATCAGTCGTACTCGAGCCCTGCTTACGAAATTCTATCGGTGTCATTCCTGTAACTTTCTTGAAAATATTTGAAAAGTAATGCTGATCCTGATAACCGACCGTATAGGCAATCTCGAATGTTCTGCAGTGTGTTGTTTTCAATAGCTCCATCGCTTTATGAATTCTTGTTTGCGTAATAAATTCAGTAAGAGTTTGCTTTGATTCTTGACTAAACACTTTACTTAGATGACTGGAGCTTACTCCAACATGCTTGGAAATTTCCTGAAGTGACAATTGATTATTGTGATAGTGATATTCAATATATTGCTTTACCTTCATAATCAGCTCACTATATTGGTTGGAACCAATAGCTCTCCATTGCCATAGCAATGACAATAGATCGACGAGGTATGTCTTGCATTGCGCTAAAGATGTAATTTCTTTGACTCGCTGTTGCATATCTGCAGCATGAACATTGATGTTAGGAACGACTGGAAAGTAGTGCTTAGCGGTGTGAAAAGCTTCTAATGTCAGCTCGTTAAGCAAGTATATACCGTACATTGAGCTATTCCACGAAAGCTGTCCCATATCTTTGCAAAATTGTTGCAAAAATTCTTCTAGCTGGTCAGCTGTACCGATTTTAATAAAATCGATAAACTGTGTCCGATTGACGAGTGGCTGCTGAACAAATGTTTCAGTTAAGAAGCTGTAAGCCTCGAGCTGGCTTTGTAGAGCTAAGCGTTGTCGGTTCTTCTCATCATCAGCTTCCCGGTAAGATTGATGAATGCTCTGCAATCTTTGTTGAATGCTACCAATACCAAGTGCAGCCTCACAGGAAAGAAGCTGCAGCGATGCATTTATTTTCTGAGGTAAGTTCACTAGACATTGCTTTAGCTCATGCTGGTCGTTAGCCTTAATAATATATACTAATTCATTGCGGCTTGGTCTATAGCTTAAAACATCTAATCCGGACTGAAAGCAGGCGATAAGCTGTTCTTCAGCGAGCGTATAACATTGTTCTACTACTTGGTCGTGATGAAAACGCAATTCGATGGATACGACAGCATAATAATGAGCAATTAATGAAATGGAATAATTAGATGCTACTTCAATGGCCTTCGACGTGCTGATTAATCCTCCACACATATCTGCAAGCAGTTTCTCTTTCGAATAAACAGCTGTTTCTTTTTGCTGTTGCTCGGCATCGATTTGCTTGCTTACCTTTTGAAGTAACTCTATTAAATCAGCTGATCCCACCGGTTTAAGGCAATAATCTTCTACGCCAATGCGTATCGCCTGCTGTGCATAGTGGAATTCATCATGACCGCTTAGTATAATGATTTTGATAGAAGGATACGTTTTGCGAACAATAGAAGCAAGCTCTAAGCCGTCCATAAATGGCATTTTAATATCCGTGATGACAATTTGCGGTCTCCATTCCTCAATTAGAGGCAGCGCCATCTCTCCATCAGCTGCATCACCGCAATATATAAAGCCTTCAGCATTCCAGTCTACACAGCTTCTAATGCTTTCGCGAGTTAAGATTTCATCATCCACCAGCATTATTTTTTTCATTAAGACCGACCCTCCTAAGGTTATTTTTTCGAGGAATACGAACCGAAATACGTGCGCCTTCTCCGTAGGTACTTTCCAAAATAAGACCGCAAGGCTCTCCAAAATATAGCCGTAGTCTCTGATGTACATTAAATAAGCCAAATCCGCTTTCATACGCCAGTTCATCCTGCTCCGTAGAGGAGTCTTTCTTTGGAGCGTTCAAGCTTTCTCTTATTTCCCGCAGTCTTTCGAGTGTAATTCCAATTCCGTTATCTTCAACAGTTAGCAGGATGTAATAATCGTTTTCTATCTGCCCACTTACAACAATTTTCCCCATACCTCGCTTATTTTTTATACCGTGATAAAGCGCATTTTCTATTAATGGCTGTAATGTCATAGCAAGAATTGGATAGGAATAGATTTCTTTAGCGACCTCGATTTCATAGGTTAAGATATCGTAATATCGCATTTGCTGAATCGTTAGGTAGCTTTCGGCATGATCGAGCTCAGTCTTAACGGATACCCAGTCTTTCCCTTTATTTAATGAAATTCTGAAAAATTGGGACATCGCTTTGACGAGCTTAATTACGTTTTCGTTTTTTCCTGCTTCTGCCATCCAAATAATTGACTCAAGAGTGTTATATAAAAAATGCGGATTAATCTGTGCCTGAAGTGTTCTGAGTTCAGCTTTTTTTACTTGCTCTTGCTCGCGATTGTTTTTTTCAATCAGCAATTTAATGTTTTCCAGCATTGTATTGAAGCTATCGCTGAGATCAGCAATTTCATCCTGACCGACTGTTTTTATTTTTGCTTCAAGGTAACCGTCAGCTGCTTTTCTCATTTTCGCTTTAAGCAGTTGTAGTGGTCTAATGATACGTTGCGTCAAAGAAATATAAAGTGAGATTGCGAATATTGCGCTTAACCCCACACTTGCAAGTATAAGGAGCCTAATTTCTATTGCGTCAGCAATGATTTCTTTAAGCGGTGCAATGCCGACGATACTCCAGCCAGTCATTTCCGAGGTAGCGTAGACAAAAAAGTGTTTCTCGTTATGCAGCATTTGCGTAAAGCTCCCTCTAGACGATGTCGTATACGGCAGTAGCGAATCATGAGAAGGAAGATCATATTCCCTTGCTTCAGGCCAGAAAATAGGGTTGCCCATTTGGTCTGCGACAAAGAAAAAACCAGTGTTGCCAATCGTAATGTTGTTGTAATACTGCTCAATCATTTGATCATCAAGATCAATGACAATAAATCCAATTACCTCATGTGTCACACGTTGCTTTATAGGTGCAATTATAGAAATAACATTGTCATCTTGGTAAGTAAAACCATCGAGTCGGTCAAAGCTTGAAGCCTCAGTTGGTGGGATTTTCAAGATTTCATCTGGATGCTCTGACAAAAATACGAAGTGAGGATTTCTAAGTGGGTTATAATCTAGTTGAAATACACCTTTGCGTTCGCTAATACCTTTTCCGTATAAATTGACCATTTGAATATTGAGCACACTGTCATATTGATAAGTACCGCGATAGATGTCCAAAGTTTGGACAATTTCCTTTGCTTCGGTATAAGTCTCTGTTTGTGAGCTTAAAAAGTAGAGAACTGCTGGATTCGTCCCAAGCTCAAGTAACTTTTGCGTGTCAAGAAACAACGTATCAATATCACTAACCAATTGATCGGCGAAAAGCATGGTGGATGCCTTACTGTGATCTGATAACGTATGATATGATTTTTGGTAGGATACGACGCCTACTATAAGTAAAGGCACCGATGCCAATATAATAAACATAACGAGCAGCTTGGCACGAAGACTGGAAAAGATATGCTTCATACAATACAATCCTTTCACGCTGATAACCGTTCATATATTCACATCATATAACAAACAGGAAGATTCATGTTAACGTTTTCAACCAATCGATGAAAGTTATACCTTTTGCCAATCATATTGTAAAAGTTTAATATCCAATAAAAAACACGACAAACTAAAGAGTTATCTCGTAAAAAATTACACAGGCATCAAAAAATAATCTATTGATTCACTGAAATGCGTTCGTTAAGGTGAATGCATATCAACTTTTCTGTAAGCAGCAAGGAAGGAGTGGGACGGATGCATTTATTGAAAGTGATCTCAAGCTTTACACTATGCTTCACTGTTTGTTTTCTACTTAGTGGATGCTTTTCGTCAGCAAAGCTGGAACATACTGAGACGAATATTCCGATCGTTGAAACTACGATTACTGAGACGATCAGTATAAGCTCGTTATATCCAAGTCATATGGACGAAAATATTGTGATTGGCTTCTCTCAGCTAGGAAGTGAAAGCGATTGGCGCTTGGCGAATACGGCATCGATTGAGGAGGCTTCAAAGGAAGCCGGGATTACACTACTGTTAGAAAATGCTGAGCAATCGCAGCAGTCACAATTTAACGCTGTCCGTTCCTTTATCGATAAGCAGGTTGATGTGATCGCGATTGCCCCTGTCGTTCAAACAGGCTGGGAGGACATATTGCAGGAAATTAAAGAGGCTGGAATTCCGGTTGTCATTATCGATCGATCGGTCAATGTGGAGGATACCTCACTATACGTTACGTTTATCGGTTCGGACTTTTACGAGGAGGGCATTAAAGCAGGAAAATATGCGCTCGATAAAATGAGAAATAAGCCGGGTAAAGTTCAAATTGCTGAGCTTGAAGGTACGGTTGGCTCGACTCCTTCCATTGATCGTGGCAGAGGTTTCCGTGATGTTATTCAGGAAAGAGATGATATGGAGATTGTGATGAGCAAGCCAGCAGACTTTACAGTGGAAGGCGGTAAGAATGTAATGAAGCAATTTTTGCAAGAGGCTGGTGACCAGCCGCCACAGCTGCTTTTTTCACATAATGACGATATGGCGATTGGAGCAATTCAAGCTATAGAGGACTATGGGTTAATACCTGGAGAGGATATTATTATTATATCAGTCGATGGAACGCGTCAGGCATTCGAGATGATGCTGGATGGAAAAATTAATGCCGTTGTTGAATGTAATCCACTACAAGGCTCTTTACTCATGCAAGCGGCCAAAGAAATTATGGCAGGTCGAACGTTGCCCAAGCGCATCATTCCACCTGAGGATATATTTACACAAGAATATGCACAATTAGAAATTCATAATCGTAGATATTAGATAAAATTTATCTGTGTCGTAAAACAGCCGACCCTTTATGAGGATCGGCTGTTTGCAATTATACACGAATGGAGCTATTGTTACATCGCTTATTCAACGATAAGCATGCGCAGTGAGGTGCGCTGCAAGATAGCTGATGAAAGCCAGCAACCGATTGCAGCTATAATCGTAACACATAGTGCGAGAGCTATAATTAAAGGTGGCTCAACGATTAGTGGCAGCTGTACAATGCCATAATTGGATAGTAGACCGCGCAGTACGGCGGGAAGCACGTATATGCCGCATATTGCTCCAGCTACTGTGCCGATTGCAGCTAGAACCGCTACACCAGTTGTAAGCGCACGACGGATAGAAGCTGCGGTTAGGCCAAGCGATGCATAGATTCCATACATTTTAATTTCTTTTCTAAGGCTTAATCGGCAAATACTGTAGACGATTAAGCAAGTTACTGCGCTAAATAGAAGAGCCATCATTCCCATCGGGATAAGCAAGCCAGCTGCTGCCTCCTTGAATACAGAATCTAGCAACACCTGTTGCTTTACAATTTGCAACGCAGGAGCATGTCGCTCAATTAAACGATTGATCAGCTGATCTGCATCCGCATCATTGCTCAAAGTGATATAGCCTGCTTCTGGTGTTAGTTTATCAACCAATTCCGAAGTGACACGAGCATTATGAGACATGTTGGCAATGGATTGATAGATGCCTGTAATTAACAGTACTTGACGCTTACCTTCAATATAGAGTGTTAAGGTGTCGCCAACATCCTTATCTAATTGACGAGCGACATTTACACCGATAGAGATTTCGTTAGCGAGCTGCGGGTTACGTCCGACAAGTGAAGCAAAACCGATGTCATCCATACTGCCTTCTACGACTGTAAGCGGCAAGCTAAAAGATTGTGCATCATCCGCATGCGGAACGACTCCGATAGCCGAGCCCGACCAATTTACACTTGAGACATTATGATCAACTCTAGCATCCTCTTCAAACGCTTCTTTAGAGAACCCATTGTTATTAATGACGATAATTGCAATATCTCCATCATCATATCCCCATTGTGCCGCAGTTTCGTTCATGTTCGATATGCTAGTTATAAGACTTGTGCCGAATACGAGAACGGCTGTCGTTATGCTTGTAAGCAACAGGATGAGGGAGCTTCCCCGCTTGTTGCTGTTAATGAGCCGCCAGCTGATGACAGCAGGAACCGGCCATCGTTTTAATAACTTGCTGTAGGAGCTATGCTTATGCCCAAGGCTATGCTGCTGTTCCGACATGCCGTAGCGGATCCCTTGTATTGGATCGATATGGCGAGTTTTTGCGGTGTATAGCCACACACAACCAATGATAATTAACAGAAGTACTGTACCAGTTAACAGAATGATGCTAGTTGTATTGCTTGCTAGTGGGTCGATATCGCTGTTCAAGAAGGACATTGAGCTTTGTATGATTACATTAGAGAGCAGACTGCCACCTGCAAGTGCCGGAATAATGGAAGCAAGTGCTAGCAAACTATATTGAAGAAGGTAGGCAGCAATAATATGCTCAGAAAGCATGCCTAGTGATTTCGTAATACTGATTGAACGATAGCTGGCAAGAATCGTATCGGTTATCGTAAAGCTTATTGTAAACAACGCAATAGCAATCATTACGACCCCTAAAAAGGTCATAACAAAGCCGATCATTTTATTCATGATGAAGTAAAAGGCTGATAGCTCATTGTAGGAGGTTCTTGATTCTAAAAATGGTGTTTCCAGTTGCTCCTCGAAGCGCTGCCAGTAGGTTGTGCTTTCGTTCAGGTCATCATAGCGGAGAGCGAGCATATAGCTTTCATTTCCCTCGATGCTACTTTTTATTTCCTCGTAATTTGCTTCGTTCATCCATATTCGTGCCGTTGTTGCAAAGGGACCTCCATGAGACAAATCAATGACAACTGCTTCAATTGTATAGCTTACAGGCTCAGGTCCAGCAGTAAAGTCCAACACATCTCCAACCTTCAACCCGTATTTATAGGCGAGTGAGGTAGGAATCCAAACCGATCCAGCTGTTGGAGTATGAAGGGTTGCAGGTCCTTGTGCTGGTATTAGATTATCCACACCGAAAGGCATTATAGGAGTGCTCATCATATACAAGCTTAAATTCGTGATCTCTGCTCCCTGAAAGGAAAGACCAGTCCAGAATTTATAGGGTAGCAGCTTCGAGCTATGAACACCTTCTTGCTCGCCCCACCATGTTGCAACGAACTCCTTGTCATGATGTCCTTCTGTAAGTGTAATAATCTCATGAGCTCCTGAAGCAGACTGGTGACGTTTTTCGAACATATCCTCCGTGTTCATTAACACTGCTGCAGCGGTACTTATTAATAGAGTCGATAAAGCGATGAGCAAAGCGATCAGCAAATTTTGCATTTTTCTGCGGCGAAGGTTTCCCCAACAAAGCGTAGCAATTGCATACATTCTAGCTACCTCCTTCCGGTAACGTAAGCAAAGATCATAGCTTCACGTTCAGAGGCATGCTCGGGGTTATATTGACCGATATCGAGTATCCCGCCGATCTTTCCGTCACGAATATAGATGAGGCGATTACCGCGGCAGGCAGCTTTAATGTCATGCGTAACCATGACTAGGCTTTGCCCTTTCTCATGCATCGCAGTTAAAATATCCAGTACAGCAACACCTTGCTCATAATTCAGACTGCCAGTTGGTTCATCCGCGAATAAAAGCGGAGGATTGTTAATGAGCGCACGCGCAATCGCGGCACGTTGTTGCTGGCCACCTGACACCTCTGACGGAAGTCTGTTTACCTGTTGCTCTAATCCCAAGCGTTCCATTAGCTCTAGTGCTCTTCTATTCACTTCATTCTTACCTAGACCACGTATATAGCCAGGCAATGCTATATTATCTAGCAAGGAAAGGTCCGGTATTAGGTTGCTATGTTGATAGATGAATCCGATGTGTGATGCTCGATAAGCAGCTAGTTCTTTTCCTTTTAATTGTCCGAGCTGCTTGCCTTGTACATGAATATCACCAGCTGTTACCGTATCTAATCCGCTCAGCATATACAGCAGCGTTGATTTACCCGATCCTGAATCCCCCATAATTACAGAAAAATCACCTTCATATACAGTAAGATCAATGTTGCGGATCGCATGATATTGTTCTTTTCCTGTTGTGTAGGTTTTGCATAGATTAGATGCCTGCAGCATGATTTCTTTTGACATATGGATATCTCTCCTCTCTTGATGACTCATTATAGAGGACGGAACTTGCACAATTATGACTAAATTATAAACAAATTATAACAAGCGTTAGCTTAATGGCAATGTAATACTGAAGGTTGTCCCTTCATCTAAGCGGCTGTGAAACGAGATTACTCCACCGTGCGCCTCCACGATATGCTTGCAGATCGACAGCCCTAACCCGACACCATGTCGGGGCTGAAGCTGTTGAGCGCTGGAGGTAGCAGCTTGTCCCTGGTAATAACGTTCAAATACAAATGGCATGTCCTGAGGCGAGATGCCGCTGCCCGTATCTGTAATAATGAGCTTAAGGGTATGCTGCTCGGGAGCTTCCTCAATTTGTAATGTGATCTTGTCTCCGGTAGAAGTATGCTTTAGCGCATTCGCAACGAGATTGGCGATCACCTGCTCGATACGTATCGAATCAATAGCAAGCAAAACATTTGGATAGCTGGAAGGCGGTTCGCAAGCAATGCCAGTCGTTCTAATATAATGAGCGATATGCTCGATCATCGGCTTCAGCACATCTGAGCTGTACTGTTCAGTTGGATGCACTGCAATCTGCTCCAGGTCTCGCAATGAATGTAGCAGCAAATCATCTACAAGCACCGTCATTTTGTGAATATTATTATGTACAACATTAAGATAAGCGATGGCACTTGGTAGATCAGGGCAGACACCTTCACGAATACTGTCCACATAAGCTCGAATCGTCGTCAGGGGAGTCTTTAGATCGTGTGACAGATTAGAGATAAGCTCCTTGTGGGCTTGATTGTGTGAAGCTTGCTGCAGCTGTAGCGTACGAATTTCATCTCTCATTTGATCGAATACAGCGTATAAATCACCAACTTCATTGCTTACTATCCATTCCGCACGTTGTTCGTAGTCGCCTTTTAATATCGCTTCCGAATATGCACCTAATTCATTAATTGGTTTAATATATTGACTGCTGACGTATCGTCTAATGGAGATAACGCAGTAAAGCAGCAGTAGCAGTCCAGCAATAAGAAAGCTCCAGCCTATTGCCTTCATAATGCTATAGGAAGAGATAGACGCATCTACAGACGAATGCGGCAGCGTAAATTGGGCATATCCGATCATTATTTCTGAAACAGCATCGAATATTGGAAAAGCAATATGATAGTATACATTGGTGCTCTCTTGAGATTGTCGCAGTACAAAGTCCAGCTCGTAACGTGGATTTATCGTAGCGACAGTGGTCGCAGAAGCTGTTTCTACGTTCACATCGCGCGCTATGCCACGAATATCATCCGTATTGCGAGCATTTATACCGCTATGATCTATGTGACTATCATTCATCTTGCCGTCATCTAAATCGCTGCCATCTATTCCAATACGATCCACATTGCTATCATAAACTACTGTGCCGTCTATCATAGCGATAAGCAGACTGCTACCATAAGCAACGTTCCAATTGTCTAAATAGCTGTACAGTGTTGATGATTGATCATTCAGCTGCTCATGCTCGTTCTCCAGCTCCGTCATAATGCTGTTGGTGAGCACCTTGATTGATCGCATGGCAGACGAAGAGGACGGTTCCTTATATAGAGAGCCAAGCCATATAGAGGAAGGAACAATGAAGAGAACGGAGAACAAGGCAAGGAGGGTTCGCTTAGCATACCAAGATTTCCAATTCATGCAGTTACTCCTTTTCTTCATCTATGCTGAATTGATAACCAACACCCCATACCGTTTTAATATACGATGATTTTGCAGCATTAGGCTCCAGCTTGTTGCGTAGTCGTCCGATATAGACGGTTACCGTATTGTCATCCACATATGAAGAAAATCCCCACACATGATCCAGCAGATGTGTTTTTGTAAACACTTGATCGGGATTAGACGCCAAAAATACAAGTAATTCGAATTCCTTAGCGGAAAGCGTAATGATTTGTTCGCCTAGCTTAACTCGATGTGCTCGCTGATCAATGCTTAGTCGACCAGTTTGGATGAATAGATTATGCGACTCTTGCATTACAGCTGTGTTTGAAGAACTCATTGCAGCTTGTTTATTGTCATTAGACAGATTAGTTTGCCTGATCGACTGCTGCTGTGACCGCTCTAACTCATTCATTCTACGCAAATGAGCCTGAACTCTAGCCGTTAGCTCGCTTAAGGAGAATGGCTTCGTCATATAATCATCTGCTCCGAAACCGAGCGCGAGTACTTTATCAGTATCACTGCTGCGTGCGCTAAGTATAAGAATCGGTGTTATTGTTATAGATCGGAGTGCTCGACAGAGCTCGATACCATCACCGTCAGGCAAGGTAAGATCAAGGATAATAAAATCAGGAGTGTCCCGCTCGATAGATGCATAGCAGGACTGGACGTCTGTTGCGATTTCGATTCGAAAGCCTTGTACTTGTAAGTAATGGCTGACGATTGTAGCAATTTCTTGCTCATCCTCTACAATTAATATCTTTTTTTGCTGGAACACGCTCTTCAGCCTCTTTTCATATGAGGTAATTTTTTTACTTATTATAGCATGTGTCTCTATGAAACTGATTCGCTTTTCGCTGTGACTACTATCAGTTAGCTGTTAAATTTAAAAGGAACAAGATGTCATTCATCATCTTTTTCTGTAAAATTGCCTTAAAAATTACCATAAATATTAATAAAATGTACTATGAAAGCGTTTTATTATCCATTACGATCAAAATGATATAGGTAACGAGGTGAAAAAGCATGCCAACATTTAATTTATACCGTAAAATGCTTGCGATTTTAGTTGTTATGCTTATCCCGATTATCGTGCTGTATGTTTATTCCAATAAAACGAGCTCGGATGTTTTGCGCGAGGAGCTGCAGAACTCTAGTCGGGATCAGCTTAATTTTTTTCAGCAGCAAATTGACACCGCCATCCATTCGATTAGCCAATGGCCGAATCTTTTAATCTATGATCCTGATATATCGAATTTGAAGGATATTCACCAGTTGGAAGGTGATCACTTAGATCTAGCAACAATAGAGCTAATTAAAAGAATTCAAAAAAAGCTGAGCATACAGGAAAACTCGGTTAACTGGGCAAGTCAGCTCACGATTTATTCCCCTTCGCTACAGCGTGTTATAACGTCTAGCAAAGTTTATCAATTAGATGAAGCGTATCTATCATCATTATCGACTACAGGCTGGCAGATGAATAGTTACACAGTGTCTGAAGAAGAACGTGGGCATCAGTTTTCTCTTGTAACGGTATCTCCATTTTCTAGTTCACGCAGCCCACAGCTGTCGAATTTAGTGTTAGAAGTCCAATTCAGTAGTGGTAATATTAAGCAAATGCTCGACGCATTCCGCGGTGATGGACAGCGTAATCCTTTCTATTACGTAAAAGAAGGCGAGATTATCTATCACAGTGCTGCCGACAAAAAGTTGGTTGGACAATTAGTCAATCATCTAAAGCTGCAAAACCTGGAAAAATCAAGCTATGAGGTCGTAGCGCTGGCGGGTGAGACCTATCTCGTCAACATGGAGCGTTCTACGACAACTGGGTGGATTCTAGTCGATTATTTACCAATTTCTGAAGTTATGCTTCCGATTACAAAAAGCAACAAGCTGTTTTACGCATCAGTGGCAACTCTTTTATTAATGGCTGCGGTTGTTGTATATATTCTATATGTTCAGGTTCAAGTCCCGATTAAGCAGCTAATCACAAGCTTTCAACGTGTTAAGAAAGAGGATTACTCAGTTAGATTACAGCCGAGAGGCAACACTGAGTTTACCTTTCTTTTTAACCGTTTCAATTCTATGGTTACTCAAATTCAAGAGTTGTTTCAACGCTCTTATCTCGAGCAGATTCATATTCGCGAGGCAAAGCTTAAGCAGCTACAATCACAAATTAATCCGCACTTTTTTTATAATTGCTTTTCGTTTATTTCCAGTATGGCTAAGCTGCAAAACTACAATGCCGTCATAGCGATGGCTCAAAATCTATCCCATTATTATCGCTACACAACGAGACAGGAAAAAGAACTCGTTACGCTGCAGGAGGAAATGAAATTCGTGCAGCATTATTTAGATATTAGCGTAATGCGAATGAAGCGGCTAACGTATCATATTGAGTTGCCAGATGAGCTGCTGCTTGAGATGATTCCACCGCTTGCAATTCAGCCTTTAGTGGAAAATGCTGTGCTGCATGGTATTGAGCGTTCTAGCTCCGCAAGTACGATCGCTATTGTTGCCGCAAGGGACAAGCACAAGGTTACGGTTACCGTCGAAGATGATGGAAAAGGAATGAATCCGGGAGACATTGTCTCGCTTATGAAACGATTGAATTACCCGATACAGGAAGATATGGGCTGCGGCCTATGGAACGTGCATCAGCGCATGACGTTGCGTTATGGGGATGAAGCGGGAATTACGCTACAGCCATCCAAACTTGGGGGCTTGAGCGTCTCGATCAGTTGGAATGCAAATGATAAGCAGGATACAGAGGAGGAAGCAAGCGATGGTGGACATCTTGCTGGTTGATGATGAAACGTATGTAACCGAAAGTCTTGCTTTAACTATTCCGTGGCATGAGTTAGGGGTGTATGGTGTCTATCAGGCTGCTTCTGCGGCAGAAGCGCTAGATGTACTGAAGTCAAAGCATATTGATATCCTCGTTACAGATATTCGGATGCCTGAGCAGACAGGGCTTGAGCTAATCGAAGAAGCGAAAGGGAAATGGCCAGCCCTAAGAACAGTATTGCTGACCGGTTATTCTGACTTTGAATATGCACAGCGTGCAATCAAGCTTCAAGCACGTGATTATTTGCTCAAGCCAGTAGATGATGATGCATTCGTCCAGTGTATATCATCGCAGGTGAAGGTACTTAAGCAGGAAAAGAAGCGACTGGAAGAAGAAAGTAGTCAGCAATATGTACGGAAATCAGAACAAGCAGTGCTTCGCAAGCAGCTAATGAATGAGCTGTTACTTGGAAGGACGCGCTCGGATGAGATGCTCAGTCGATTGCTCCAGCAGTACGATATTGCCATAGGAATCGATCAAGCATGCGCTTTGCTTACGGTGCAGCTAGCTGGACGCTTTATGGAGATGGATCGACAATCGAGTGAGTTGATTGAATATGCGGTTGGCAATATTGCGGAGGAGACCTTTTTAAGTCCCTTTTATGTATGGCACAGCAGCTCGTCTCAGGATCATGTTGTCATTCTCGTTGTACTTCAAGAAGGGGCGGCAGCTAATTATTCAAGTAAGGAGAATATGAAACAGCTGTGTGAATCGTTGCAAAGCAAGGTGGAGAGCTACCTAAATGGAGAAATTTCTATTGTAGCTTCCGATTGGTTCAAGTTTCCGGATCAGTTGCCAAAGCATTATCGCGAAGCGTTAATTACGCTGTATCGCTTGCAGCTTGATGAGCCAAAGCTTGTCATGATGGATGAATTAAACATGTTTCAGTCGTCAAGCAATACCGCATTAGAGGAGTTGCATAGACCACCTACGTTTATTAATTTACTGGAGGGTGGTCAATGGCAGCCCGCGAAGGACAAGCTTGATGCATTTTTTATAAGCAATGAACAGCATACACGTGAACGGATGTACGAAGCGTTTATTGCTATATCCAACGGATTCATCTATGTGGCAAACAAAATGGGGATTGATCTGCATAGTATAGATCCACAGGGAGCGAACTTGCTGCTCGATCGCTCGATGATGCTAACCGCTTCTCACTTGCGGGCGTGGTCCTATGAGATGCTCGATCTGCTGTCGATGCAATATGACGAAAGTGATACGTACCATAAGAAACATATTATAAAACAGGTTCAAGAGCTCGTCAGTAAGGAGCTTGGTGTTGATACCTCTGTAAAAACGATAGCTGATCGAGTTTTCCTCCATCCTGTTTATTTATCCAAGCTTTATAAGCATGAAACGGGTGAAAGCCTTGGTGACTACATTATTCGTATTCGCATGGAAAAGGCAGTATATATGCTGAAGCATACGAACAAGAAAATCTATGAGATTACGACAGAGCTAGGCTATCAAAATCCACAATACTTCAGCAAGATTTTTAGGAAGTATTACGGGTGCACACCAAACGAATATCGCGACCAATGAAGAGGTAGCTTTAAAAGTCCAGTCTTGATGACGATGCGACTCGTGTAGCATATTCGACGTCGAATATGAAGCCCTACCGAAATCTCCGTTGCTCACGTACATAATTCGTACGCTGCGCTACTCGCTTTCTAGTATGGCTTCATCTTCTTGGTCCTGAAGCCTGAACTTTTTAAGCTTTTATTTGAAGAGGTAGCTTAAAAGCTCGGTTTTGATGACGATGTAGTGCGTTGGAGCTTATTCGACGGCGAATCTTGAACTCAGCTTAAGCGTTTTGAAAAAACGCACATCGGAAGCATATGTTTCCGGTGCTCACGTACCAATTACGTACGCTGCGCTCCTCAATCTCTAAGCTTCGTTCAACCTTCTCGGTGCTGAAAGCCAAGCTTTTTGAACACATATTTGAAGAGGAAGTTCTAAAAGGTGCAGAAATGTTGGAAGAGTAACATAGGCTGGCCGAACTCCCCATTCTATAATCGAAGTGTAGCAATTATTCGTAAGGGGGTACAAAGATGAAGAAGGCATTACTATCATTGATCATCATTATGCTGGCGACGACGATAGCAGCGTGCAGCGGCAGTAATAATGGCGGCAATACAACTACGAATAGCACAAAATCACCGGAAGCAACACAGGAAGGGAATCAATCAGGCAGTGAGGGCAGTGAATCAGTATACAAAGACAAATATGATCCGCCGATTACGATTACTACTGTATGGGGGATTGATCCAGAGCTTAAGTTCAAAAACAATGAAACAATTGAGGACAACGTAGCGACAAAGTGGGCACTGGATACGCTAGGTATTGAAATTAAATCGCTTTGGTCTGTAACCGATTCCAATAACGCATTTCAAACAAAAATGCGCTTGTCTCTAAACTCTGGAAATGATATTCCAGATGTTGTAACGATCGGTGATGCACAATTGGCGCATGAATTGATTAATTCAGGTCTTTTCCGTGAAGTAGGTTCGCTATTTGATGAATATGCGAGCGATACTTGGAAGCAAGCAATGGCACTGGATGACAATGTATGGAATCCATACACACGGAATGGCGAGCGCATGGGGATTCCTGTTCTGGATTATGCCTACAATCATGACTACCTGCTGTGGATGCGTCAAGATTGGCTTGATGCATTAAAGCTGGAAGCTCCAAAAACAATTGCAGAGCTTGAGCATGTACTCGAGCAATTTAAAAACAACAATCCATCTGGCCTTTCTCCTAGCGAGGTTACTCCGCTAAGTATGGGGACAAAGATGTTGTTGAACACATGGATGGGTGATCCATCATGGATCTTTGGCGCATTCGGTACATTGCCTGAGCAATGGAATCTAGCTGAAGATGGTACATTGGAATATGGTTCGATTAATACAGGCATGAAAGAGGGCTTATCACTTCTTCACGACTGGCATAAAAAAGGATATATTCCGCAAGAAATTGCTCTTTGGGATGAAAACCAAACCTCTGTTCCAGCGGTGGCTGGTACTGCAGGGGCTATTGCAGGTCCGTACTGGATGAGTGGTTGGCCGTTATCAGATACGGTTGTCAATGATCCTAATGCAGTGTGGAAGCCATATCCAATTCCTACTGGTGAAGATGGCACAGCAATGCGTCACGGTACACATTACACGAATGGTGTAACGTTGATTAGTACAAAGATGGAGAATCCTGAAGCATTCTTCACATATCAAAACTATTTGTTTGACAACTATGCTGATCCTAAGGAAGGCAGCGAGTTTGAAAACGGCTTGTTCAAAAACTACGACTATGATATCGCAGACGATGGAACACTTCTTCGTTGGGACGATATTCCTGGCGGTTACGTAAATGCTGTTCGTTACTTGCTGGTGCGTGATGGTGCACGTATTCCTGATGCTCAGATGAAAGCATTAATGAATTTGGCTGATGGCAAAGAGCCAGTAACACGTCTTGAAAAAGAAGTTAAAGCTGCTTATGGTGTTGAAACGCCTGCTGCTGCTGTTGTTCTATTGCAGCAAGAAGATATTTCCTATAAAAATATGTTTACAGGTCCTCCTACGGATACGATGAACAGTAAGCTTGATTATTTGAAAAAGCTTGAACTGACGACAATCAATGAAATTATTTATGGTAATAAGGATGTTAGCTATTTTGATGAGTTCGTTAAGCAGTGGAAAGCTGATGGTGGAGATCAAATTACCGCTGAAGTTAATGAGTGGTACAACAGCGTGAAATAGCAACTTCACCCTATAGGTGAGATCATTTACAGGCTCGTTCAGCGCTGGTGGAAAGCTGCTGAACGAGCTTTGTTTATTCGTACAGCGACTGCTTGTAAAGATGTTGCAATCGTGCCATGAATATTGGTTTTGTAGGCTGTCGAATGGTTGGCCGTAGTAGCTATAATTTCATTAGTAGAAATGTTAAGTATCTGCTTCCGAGGTACATTTCATGAACAAAGAAGTGTATCGAAGCAGTACATGAAATAAGTATCTGCTTCCGAAGTACATTTCACGAACAAGGAAGTGTACCTGAGAAGCACATGAAATAAGTATCTGCTTCCGAAGTACATTTCACGAACAAGGAAGTGTACCGAAGCAGTACATGAAATGTTGTAGGAGGCGTTGTTATGAAGCGAATTAAGGATTGGCCCTTTCATCTTATGATTTTGCCATCGCTGCTGTTTCTCATCGTGTTTAGCTATGTGCCTATGCTGGGGATCGTCATTTCGTTTCAAGACTTTAAGCCTTGGCTAGGTATTACAGGCTCCCCATGGGTCGGATGGGATAATTTCAAGCTGTTGTTTGAACGTCAGGACAGTGTGCAGGTCATATGGAACACTTTTATTATTGCTGGACTAAAAATTGTATTTAACCTAATTGTGCCGTTTGTGTTTGCGCTGTTGCTTAATGAGGTTCGAAAAGCTTACATAAGCCGCACGATTCAAACGCTGGTTTATTTACCTCACTTTTTATCATGGGTCATTCTTGGCGGTATTCTTGTTGATATTTTATCGACTGACGGTGGGCTTGTGAATCGCTTCTTAATGTCGGTGTTTGGTATCGATCCTATTCCATTTTTATCTAGTGGAAATTGGTTCCGCTTTACGGTCATTGTTTCTGAGGTGTGGAAAGAGTTTGGTTATGGAACGATTGTGTTCATTGCCGCTTTAGCTAATATTAATCCTTCGCTATACGAGGCAGCCGAGGTCGATGGTGCTTCACGCTGGAAGCAAACGATCTATCTTACGATTCCGGCTTTGTTGCCAATGGCAGTTGTTGTCGGCACACTATCGCTTGGTAATATCCTCAATGCAGGCTTTGACCAAATCTTCAACCTGTATAACGCGCTTGTATACGAGAAGGGCGATATTATCGATACCTTCGTCTATCGTACAGCAATTTTGGAAGGGAAGTTTGGCATTGCAACAGCGGTCGGATTGTTCAAATCTGTCGTGTCAATGGTGCTAATTGTAATCTCGTACCGTCTAGCTTACAAGCTAGCAAATTACCGAATCTTTTAGCAAAAGGAAGGTGGAGCGGCAATGTATCATAAAACATTATCTTATCGCATTTTCAATGTGTGCAATACGATTGTACTACTGCTAGTTGCAATATGCTGTATATTGCCTGTCTGGCATGTGCTGGCAGTTTCCTTTAGTGCTAAGGCGGCTGCGGATGGCAATTTGGTCAGCTTATGGCCAGTGGGGTTTACAACGATTGCGTATGAAAAAACATTAAATAATCCTGTGTTTCTTGGCTCCATCTGGGTCGCCATTAAACGAACGGTAATCGGTACGCTAATTACGCTCACGTTGGCATGTCTCGCTGCTTATCCGTTATCGAAGGAATCTCGAGCGTTTCGAGGTCGTAATATTTATGCTTGGATATTTGTATTCACGATGATTTTTAATGGGGGACTCGTCCCGTTCTATGTCGTTATTCAGAACTTGCAACTTGTCAACTCTTTTTGGGTACTCGTTCTTCCAGGGGCGGTCAATGTGTGGCTGACTATTCTCCTTCTGAATTTTTTTCGAGGTGTACCGAAGGAATTGGAGGAAGCTGCGCTGATCGACGGTGCTGGGCATTTTAGAACGATGTTCAGCATTTACTTGCCAGTGTCACTACCGGCACTTGCTACACTAGGGCTATTCAGCATTGTGTTTCATTGGAACTCATGGTTCGATGGACTACTTTATCTTAATGACAAAACAGATTATCCACTAGCAACCTTTTTGCAGACCGTGATCGTACAGCGTGATATGAGCTCGATGAGCTTCAATCCAAAGGAGATGGAGCTTCTATCGCAAACAACGGTTCGCGCATCACAAATTTTTCTAGGTGCTCTACCCGTTATGATTATTTATCCAATGCTACAGAAGTATTTTGTAAAAGGTCTTGTGCTTGGTTCAGTAAAGGAATAAGGCCAAGCGGAAGCCAGGGATCTGTAGAAAGTGCGATTTAATAATAATTACATTATATTGGAGGAACATGTTATGAAGGCACGTCCATGGTTTAGCATTGTTTTATCAATTGCATTGCTATGCTCAATGTTTCATGCAGGATTTACTGCGGTTTATGCTGCTGAGGAAAGCAGCTATACTTCAGAGACGTTAACGATTAATGGAAAAACAACGACTTGGCAGCTGTCTGGTGAACGTCCCGCAACATTTGACGATATGGAATCTCCTGCACGACTAGAGTATTACAGTAGTAGTGCGCTCGACTTTGAGTTAAAGTCCATGCAAGCTGATATTCCAGAAGGAATATATGAGCTGACGATGGAGTTGTTCAGTGAACAAGCTTCGCCAGGACCAGATGCTTTGTTCTATGCAATAACGAGTGAAGGCACCTTCTCGACTCCGATTGCATATTCCGGAAGCGGCTGGGAAACTCCTGCTACAATCAATATTGGCAATATTGCAGTTGGCAGCGATGGTGAGCTTGTTATTGGTGTAAAAATGGTTAGCACAGGTGAGCATTACGGCTACCTTCGCAATATTCAATTGAAGGAGTGGGAAGCAGCACCAGAGCCGGCAGAAACGGCAACTGTTAAACCTAATTCTTCTATACTAAGACCTGATTATACGGTGCAATTGACTACTAATATCGGCAACGATCAAAGCGTGAGCTACGAATCAAGTGATGAGCTTGTTGCAGTTGTTGATGAAAATGGTCTCGTAACAGCAGTTGGGGACGGAGAAGCGATCATCTCGGCTACAGTGTTTGAGCAGGAAGAGGCTATTGCAGTCGGTAGTAGCACGATCTATGTATCTAGTACATTGCAAAGCAATGCAGGACCGATTATGGTAGAACCTGTTGATGAGTTGATTGACGGCGAACGAAGTGAATTTATAATGGGCGCTGATATTTCAATGCTAGACGCCTTAACAGAGGCAGGTCGAAAGTTTTATGCGGAAGATGGAGTAGAAAGCTCTTTAATTACGGAGCTGAAGGATAACGGTGTAAACTGGATCAGACTTCGTTCCTGGGTCGAGCCTTCAGATGAGCAAGGTAACCCTTATGGAGCGGGCAATATTGATACAGATGCACTAGTACGTATGGCATCTCAAGTAAAAGCTGCTGACATGAAGCTGCTCGTTGATTTGCATTATAGCGATTTTTGGACTGACCCAGGCAGACAGAGCACTCCTAAGGCATGGGCTTCTCTGCAAGCAGCAGAGCTAGAAAAGCAGGTTTATACGTATACGTATGAAACGCTTCAAGCTCTTGCTGAAGCGAATGCTTATCCAGATATGATTCAGATCGGTAATGAAATTAATGGCGGAATGCTGTGGCCGTTAGGTAATTCTCCTGCAAAAGCAAAACAATATATCGCACAAGGCATTCAAGCGGTGCGTGATTTTGAAGCGGACGTAGCAGGTGATCATATCGATATCGTCATTCATCGTGCGAATCCAGCTGATGGTCTTGATCGAGTAAGCAGCTTTTTTGGTACATACGATGATCTGGACTATGATGTGATCGGATTATCTTATTATCCGTTCTGGCATGGTTCACTGGACAATTTGCAGACGGTGATGGATGAACTGGCAGCTACCTATGAAAGAAAGGTTGCTATCGTAGAAACGTCTTATGCGTACACGCTTGAAGAACCAATTCTTAACGGTCCTACAGGGCATATTTTCGGTCAAGCGCAAGAGGATACTGCAGGTTATCTAGCAACTGTTCAAGGTCAGGCAAGCGCTATTCGTGACGTGATAGCAGCAGTAGCTGCTGTTCCGGAGCAACAAGGGATCGGAATTTTTTATTGGGAGCCAGGCTGGCAGATGGGTACAGATACCGGCTGGGCAACGAGTCATGCCGCAAGCTATCAGGGGGAAGCTATTCCTGCTGATGGAGGTAGCGGCTGGGCGAACCAAGCATTGTTCAACTATTTTGGTGAAGCATTGCCGTCGCTTGAGGTGTTTACTGCAGTTCGGGCATCCAGGGACAGCTATGAGGAACCACTCATTGTCGCTGTAGATGATATTGGGCTAACGACGAGTCAGGATGAATATGTTGAATTGCCGATGGTAGTGAAAGCGTTGTTCAGTGATGACACATACCGTAATACAGAGGTCGTATCTTGGTCGCCAGAAAGCTACGATTATAAGGTTCCAGGCCAATATGTATTAACTGGAACGCTGCAAGGTGGTCAAAGCATTGAAGCTACAATTACGGTGCGTCCGAAAAATTATATCGTTAATGCTGGGCTGGAAAGCGAGGATATGAGTGCTTGGGAGCTTGTTAATAGCTCAAGAAGTACAGATGCTGCATACTCTGGCAGCTATGCGATTCATTTTTGGGATCAGGAATCTTTAAGTGCGAAGCAGCGCTTTACGAATTTGCCAGAAGGCGTCTATCAGTTATCTGTTCAAACAAGGATTGGGGTAGATGATCAGCCGATTGCAGATACAAGTATGTTGTATGCTGCTGCCGGAGAAGAAATCTACGCTACACCACTCGAAGTAACAGGCTGGGACCAATGGAAGGAAATTACAGTGTCTAATATTGTAGTGAAAGACGGCAAGCTAGAAATTGGTGTTATCGTCAACGATGCGGCTAATGATTATGGAGATTTTGACGATTGGGAGCTTCTTCGCATCTCAGGACCAGAGCCTTCTCCATCTCCAACTCCAACGAAGAAGCCATCTACTGGAGCAGTAGAAGCACCAACGCTATCAGCTGTGACGAGAGATGATAAAACAGTACTTACTGCGAAGTTATCGGATACAGTGACAGAGCTTAAGCTTCCACTTCACGAGCTTGATAGCTCAGAGGATGCAGATGTCGTAATCGACTGGGGCAATTCTACAATTACAATTACACGTGAAGAGCTGAAGCAGGCTTTAGGTGAGTTGTCCATCCAAGCGTTAACGGTGAAGAAGGTCACTGCTGAAGTGAAGGACTGGGCTACTGATGCGAATATTAAAGTGCTGAAGACTGCTGGATGGCACATATTCGCGGAGACTGCGGATGGAAGTAAAGAGCTTTATCTTCCACTGCAATGGACGGAAAAGCTGAAAGCTGATATATCCCCAGCAAGTGTAGCATTGTTCCGCACGAATAATGACAACGAGTTAATTTATGAGCAAGGAGTTAGCGACGACTATACGCTGAAAGCGCCTATTCAGCTTGGTCAATCCTACGTTGTTGCAGCAGTAACGCGCAGCTACGTAGATAGCGTGGAGCAAAGCGATGCTGTTCGCAAGCTTACAGCTATGGGAATTGTGCAAGGCAACCAGCAATCTGCGCTTAATCTGCACCAAGCGGCAACGCGAGCAGAGGTCAGCAAGCTTGTTGCCCTTCTCGTAGCATTGCAAGGGGAATCTATTGCAGTTCAACAAGCTAACGGCGAACCAAAGCAATTTACAGACGTGCCAGAGTCGCACTGGGCTAAGTCTTATATCGATCTACTGACGCATCAGCAATGGCTGCTAGGTGTAGGGGAGGATAGCTTTGAGCCTAATGAAGCGATGAGCCATGAGTCTTTATACGTTCTGCTTGCTCGTATGCTGAAGCTGTCTACAGTAGCTTCAGAAGATGATGAGCTGCCTACCATTGCAGCACATTCTTGGGCAATCGATTCCATTCGTGCTCTGCAACAAGCAGGCTTGCTGCCAGAGCAGCTAGGCGGCATTGACTTTACGGCAGCAATTTCTCGAGAAGAGATGTTTGAACGATTCTATCAATTGATCCTCTATTTAGAGAATTAATTGTAAACTGTTGCAATAAAGGAATGCAGGATTTAAACGACTAGACGAGACAAGTAAATTAAAAATCCTCTTTAAGCATCGCAGGCTGCATGGCTTGGCGAAAAGCTTAAAGAGGATTTTTTTACTTATATAGCTACAAATATGATGAAAACGGTAGATTATTGAGCATATTCGGTTATGATGAAAAGAGAATATATGGAAAAAACGAGAGGATTCAATTGAATCGGAGAAATGAACTAATCAAGGAGGCGGCTATGAAAAAAATAATAGTTCTACTATTTATTTTTTTGTGTTCATGTGGTGCAAATCAAACTTCCAATATAAATACGTTTGACGGCTCACACTCCTCTATATATGAAGCAAGCACAAATGAGAAGCTTTCCGCCCTATTTACAGTTGAAGCCTTGGAAGCAGCATTTATACAATACGTCAATTATTATAGCTACTATTATCCGAAAGATAACAGAGTTAATCACTATCAAGACCGACTAAATGAATTGATAAATGTTGAATTGAGAGATTACAGTCAACCGGTGTATCAAAAAAATTCAAATAAGTTTGAAATCCCTGTTATATACGGCGTAGATGAGAAGACTGGTGATTATATTTCTTTTTACTATAATACAGAAAGTAAGCAGGTATACGTCAATACGATTACTGAAGCACAACATACTCCATTTTTAGATTCTACTGGATCTTTTCAATCGTTAGGGAATATTCAGGTCCAGATTCCTGAAATAACCTTTCCATTTACAGATGAAATTTCACAATATAAAGCCAAGAAAATGATGGCTATAAAGGAAGAGGTAAAGCGTACTTTCGATATCCTGCAAATGGATTATCCCGATGCTACGTTTACGATTAAAATTATGAATTTTCTTGATAATCAACATGAAACCTGGATGCTAATCGAAGGCTCAAATCATACAAATATGTATTCTTTACTAGTAATTGACGAGTATTTTTATTCAATAGATGACGAAGCGAAGGATGATAATACTTTAGTAGATATGGAAGTTACGCGTGGTGAACTCATTGAGCTAACTTTAGATGAATCTTGGTTTAATTTGCAGCTGGAATCAGACGCTTACTACTTTGAAAAAATGTTTTTAGAAGACTCTCCATTATTAACGTTGGTAATCGATTCATTTTAATAAGATGTTAATGAGTGAATTTTTTGCTAGCTTTCCGTGCTCTCCATACTAAACTTTTTATCTCTCAATCCCAGCGGAGGAACAAAGAGGCTCTGGAAAACATCAGTGGCTTGCCTATCAAAACTTTCTTCTCCTACTTAGCGGAGAAGCAAAGAGATTCTGAAAAACGAAGAGGCTCGCCTTTAAAGCCTGATTCTACCTTTTTAACATAAAAGAATCAGGCTTTAAACGCGAGTGATATTGTTCGGTAGCGCCCGATTAGTTCTTGCAATTCAAATGCTATCACCATATAGTAAAGATGAAAATATAGTAAAATTTTCAAATTGGTAGCTATAGAAATGAGGGTTTTGAATGCGTTTTCACAAATCTGTCAAATACCGATTAACGATAGGCTTTGTGCTCGTGATGATCCCGATTATTGCCTACATGCTAATTAACAATAGTAACTCTCGCGAGCTTGTAAAGGCGAAGGTATCTGAAACCTATAACAACACATTAAGCATATTTTCGGGGCAAATTGATCATTATCTGCTGCAAATCGATGATTATTTGTACAAGATGGCAGTGCTTGATTCAGATATCGGTTTACTGACTTCTTATCCGGTCAACAGCAACGAGTACACATTGACGAAGGTTCGTATTGATGCAAAGCTCAATCGTGACGTCGGTGTATATAACTTACTCGATTCAGTTTTTCTTTATCAGCCAAACGATATTATATTCGGAACAGAAAGTCTGTACGGAGATACTCATAAGCTGATTAATGAGCATATGCTCTCTGGTATGGAGCGGCAGCAAGAGATGATTCAGTATGGCAAGACGAATTGGTATATCGGAGAAAACGATCGGATTGAAGGAAAGTACTTCCTTATCAACTACATAAAAATAAGCGATTCGATTTACTTTGGGGCGATTGTTACGATAGCAGATATTCACGAGCTTCTGCTTTTCCAATGGAATGATGGTGAGATCGGTTATAGTGACATTTATCGAACAGCGGATAAAGCATTGGCGGAAGCATTAACGGGGCTAGGCGGTACAGAACAGGATTCAACAACTTCAATTATTGATAGCAATGAAAAAGATTTTGTCATTATGGATCAATACAGCCATGTTACAGATATCGCTTATCGGTTAGCGATTCCAGAGAAAACGATTATGCAGGAACTGTTGTTTTTTCGTAATGCGACGCTAGTTGCACCTCTGTTTTTCTTAGTTGTGCTCGGGCTATACGTGTTGTTTATGCAGCGTATGCTGTTTAAGCCGCTGCATGAACTGATGATCGGGATGAAAAAAATATCGTTAGGTAATCTCGGAGTTCGCTTGAAACGCAACAATACGGTCGAGTTTGATTTTCTAGCCAACACATTTAATGATATGGCGGAACAAGTGAAAAACTTAAAAATCGATGTGTACGAGGAACAATTGCGTGTGAAGCAGGGAGAGTTGAAGCAGCTGCAATCACAGATTAATCCTCATTTTTATATGAACTCGTTGAATATCATTTATAATTTTGCAGTACTTGAGGAAACGGAGTCTGTGAAGAAGATGTCACTTCATCTTGCTGACTACTTCCGATTTATTATGACTTCGAATCAAGAGATGATTACATTGCGCGAGGAGCTGAAGCATATTGAAAATTATATCGTTATTCAGCAGCTTCGATTTCCTAATCGTCTTAAGATGAGCATTATTGAAGTTGAACCTTATCTCGACTATCAGATTGCAGCACTAACGATTCAGCCTTTTATAGAAAATGCGATCATCCATGGCTTTAAAAACCGCAAGCAAATGTTCCACATTGAAATAACTGCAAGCCGCAAATCAGCATCATCATTTACGATTACGATTGCAGATAATGGCTCTGGATTTACATCAGAAGTACTTGAAAAGCTACAGCAACGTGAGCGGATTGTCGATGAGCAGCGCAGAAGTCTCGGAATTAGCAATGTTATTGAAAGGTTGGAGCTGTTATACGGAGAACGTGCCAATATTGTATTTTCTAACCGTGATGAAGCGGGAGGTGCGCTTGTCGAAATTACATTTCCTATCCAAGAGGAGTGAACGTTATGAGTTTTAATTTGTTAATCGTTGATGATGAGGAAATAGCGATTCGCGGCATTATTAAAGGAATTAAGTGGGATGAGCTGCAGTTTGGAGAAGTTTACACGGCTATGGACGCAGAGGAAGCACAGGAGATTATGCGCACAAAGCAGGTCCATGTCGTGCTGTCTGATATTGATATGCCTAATCAGAATGGTCTTGAGCTGCTGGAGTGGATTAACGAGCAATCACCGCATTGTGTCACATTGTTTTTGACCGGTCATGCTGATTTTAGATACGCACAGCAGGCGGTTCAGCTTTCTAGCTTTAATTATTTGCTGAAGCCGATCGATCATGGGCAGTTGCAGGAGGCGCTAGTGGAGGCATACGATAAGGCAGCAGACATTGCTTCATTCGATTCTATTCGTGCTACGTATGATCAGTTTTATCAACAGTGGCAGCTTGAGCGTCCGCTTCTCATCGAGCGTTTTTGGCAAGATCTAATCCATTACCGTCAGTCGCTTTCTAGCACCTATCTTGACTCAGCGCTTAAAAGTTATAATCTTCCGCTACAATCAGACAGCGATATTCAACTTATACAGATTAGTATTGAGCAGTGGAAGGAGGACTGGTCAGCACGAGATGAAGAGATTATGATCTATGCGATAAAAAATGTAGCTGAGGAATATTACCTTAAGAACACTCAAACAAGTGGTCATTGCATTCAAGATGGTCATGGCATCCTTTACTTAATTCTGTATGAGCCATTACAGCAGTCTGCCATGGATATTGAAAAGCTAGGTTTCTCGTTCATACAACATTGCAGGGAATACTTGCATTGCTACTTGTCGTGTTACATTGGGAAGACGATACCACTGACTTCGATTCGAGAAGGCGTCCGTTCGCTGCTCCACATTGAAAAGCAAAATGTTACCGAATCCTGCACGGTGAAGCTGGAGCACTCGCTTAATCAGCGTTCAGAGAGCTCGAATGCAGTGACGGTTCATTTTCCAGATTGGATTGTGCTGCTGGAATCCGGTAAAATGACCCAACTCAATTATCAGATTGATGTCTACTTCGATAAGCTGCTGCAAGCGAAGGTTGGCTATCACGAGTTGGCGGCCTTTTACTTTGGATTTATGAATACGGTATTGCAGTGGCTTCAGTCCAAAGGAATAAGCAGTACAGATGTAATGCAAGAGCAGGAGTGGGATCTGAAGGAAGGCACATTTAAATCATTAGTACGATTAAAAAGCTGGACCACGATGGTATGTCATCAAATTAGCGGCTATATGAGTGCGGAAGGCAAGCAAGTGTCGAATGTGGTAGAGAAGGTGCAGCAGTTTATGCTCACTCATTTGGATGAAGAATTCAGCAGAGAACGATTGGCCGAGCAGGTTTATCTTAATCCTGCATATTTATCGCGCTTATTCCGCAGGGAAACCGGTCTCTCCTTAACCGATTATATGGTGAGGCTAAGAATGAATAAAGCGAAAGAGCAGCTTGAGAACGGCAATCAGAAGGTAAGCGATATTGCTTTTATGGTAGGCTATGCTAACTTCTCACACTTTTCGAAGTTGTTCAAAAAGACGACAGGACTTACCCCGCAAGAGTATCGAAAAAAGTACGGGAAATTGTAACGATTCCATATAAGATCCCATATGAAATAGTCATCATAGCGTTAATCAGGTCACGACACCGACATTATTCGGTGTCTTTTTTTTATACAATTTGGCTATAGCAGCTAGGAATAAAGAAAGAAAGGGTGGGGTTATGAGTACACAAGCTGTGAATGTGGACCTAGATCAACAGCCGAAAAAGAGTTCAAAGTTTTTTCGGACGATAAAAAAGTACTGGATGTTTTACCTAATGATGCTCCCCGCATTGCTTGTCTTACTTCTAAATAATTACGTTCCAATGTTTGGGATCATCATTGCCTTTAAAAATATTAACTATACCGACGGCATATTAGGCAGTCCTTGGAGCGGATTTTCTAATTTTAAGTATTTGTTTATGACTTCGGATTCATGGATTATTACGCGCAATACACTGCTTTACAATAGCGGTTTTATCGTTTTGAACTTGCTTTTTCCACTCGCATTCGCGATTATGCTGAATGAAATTAAAAATCGATTTTTAGCGAAAATGCATCAAACCGTTATGTTCCTGCCTTACTTCCTATCTATGATCGTCATCAGCTATCTGACATACGCATTTTTAAGTGATACGAACGGTTTCTTCAATAAGACACTCCTACCAATGTTCAATATTGACACTGTTAATTGGTATTTTACGAAAGAAGTATGGCCTTATATTTTATCAATGGTTAACACTTGGAAGAATATGGGGTACTACACGGTCATCTACATGGCTGCGATTATCGGAATTGATGAAGAGTATTATGAAGCGGCAACGATCGATGGTGCAAGTAAATTCAAGCAAATCTTCACCATTACGATTCCACTGCTGACGCCAATTATAACGATAATGACATTATTGCAGATCGGCCGCATATTCAACGCAGACTTCGGATTGTTTTTCCAGGTTCCAAGAGAATCGGGCGTGCTGTTCCCCGTTACGAACGTTATAGATACGTATGTGTACCGAACGTTCATTACCGTTGGTGATATAGGATTATCGTCCGCAGCAGGCTTAATCCAATCCATCGTAGGTTTTTCACTTGTATTCTTATCCAACTGGATTGTCCGGAAAATTGATAGCGACAACGCATTATTTTAGGAGGTGGGCTTATGAACGCAGAAATTGATAAGGTTCCTCACATATCTAATCCGAAAAACAGTCTGCCCAGATTGGCGACCTTCGGCATTCATACGATGTTTACCATATATTCGTTGCTCTGTATTATCCCGCTTATTCTCGTAATTATGGTTTCCATCTCGGATGAAACAGCTATTGTAAAAAGCGGCTACAGCTTTTGGCCGAGCGAATTCAGCTTTGAAGCTTATACGTTCTTATTCAAGGATGCGACAGCGATTGTAAGAGCTTACGGGGTCTCGATTGCGGTTACGCTTATTGGAACGGTTACCAGTATGATCATTATCGCACTGTACGCATATCCAATCTCACGAAAAGATTTTCCGCATGCTAAGTTTTTTACCTTCTTCGTATTTTTTACAATGCTATTCAACGGTGGTTTAGTGCCTTGGTACTTGGTATACGTTCAACTGCTTGATCTGAAAAATACGATGCTCGCACTTATTGTACCGTTGCTCGTCGCTGCATTCTTCGTACTCATTACACGAACATTTTTCCAGACGACGATTCCGCAAGCAATCTTGGAATCAGCCAACATTGATGGTGCAGGCGAGTTGACAATCTTCTTTAAGATTGTGCTGCCGCTGTCACTACCAGTACTTGCCACTGTCGCTCTGTTCCAAACGTTAACGTATTGGAACGACTGGTTTCTCAGCCTTGTGTTTATTACGAAGGAAGCGAATATATCCATTCAGTATCTCATGTACAAGACGATGCTTAATATTCAATACCTAGCAAACAACAGCACAGCTGCATCAGCAATTCGTGCTGCCGGCGGAGAATTCAAATTTCCAAGTGAAAGTGTTCGGATGGCCATGGTTATCGTAGGTATCGGTCCAATCGTGTTCGCTTACCCATTCTTCCAGAAATACTTTGTTAAAGGTCTTACTGTAGGTGCAGTAAAGGGTTAATGTTGCCTAAGCTTGTAAGAACAGCTATATCCGGCTAAAAAGCCGGTTAGCATATATAAATTTTTTGGGAGGTCAGTACAAATGAGAAAAAACAAGCGTGCGTCATTTCTAGCTGCAATCATCCTTGCTATTGCGCTAATTGTTACGGCTTGTGGCGGAAATAACACAACGAACAACGGTGGAAAGGCTAGCAATAATCCAGATCCTACGACGAATAACACAGAAAATAAGCAAAATAACAACACGGATGAAGGGACAGATTCAGATCTTAAGCCTTATAAGCTGTCTATCGTATATCCAGGTCCTCCTCAAAAGGATGAAGCAATAATTGAAGAAGAGCTGAACAAACTGCTTACAGAAAAGATTAATGCTACGATTGATCTGATGCCAATCGATTGGGGCAGCTGGGATGAAAAGGTTAATCTAATGATTGCTTCCCGTGAAGAGGTTGACATCATCTTTACTGCGCAATGGAACGGTCATGCGATGAACGTAGGTAAAGGTGCATTCTTGGAGCTGAACGATCTTATTAATCAATACGGTCAAGGTGTGCTTGAATCACAGGACCCAGCATTCCTAGAAGGTGCGAAAATCAACGGTAAAAATTATGGAGTTCCTACTACGAAAGAGCTTGCAGCATCAGGCGGGGTTGTATATCGCAAAGATATTACAGATGAGCTTGGTATTAATATGGAAGAAGTAAAAACAATTCAAGATCTTGATGCAGTATATGCAAAGGTTAAAGAAGCACATCCAGAGCTTACACCATTGTATATCTCATCTACAGACAATACGTTTAACGCGCATTTCTTCGGCAACTATGATTTCTTGGGTGATGCAACGATTCCAGGTGCCATCTTCAAAGACGGTTCGGATACAACAGTCGCACCGATCGAAACGACAGATCGTTGGTTAGAAACAACTCGCTTAACCCATGAATTTTTCAAGAAGGGCTACATTAATGCTGATGCGGCAACTAGTCAGGTAGCTTCTTCCGATGCTTGGAAAGCAGGAATTATCTTCTCTTCCATCGAGTCTTTGAAGCCAGGTAAAGATGAAGAAGTAGCTGCAGCAGCTGGATTAAGCGGTAAGCTAGGTCAAATCGAATTGACGAATAAAACGATCGCTACTTCTGAAACAGCAGGATCTATGCTAGGGATCTCCTCAACATCTAAAGATCCAGAGCGCGCGATGATGTTTATTAACTTGCTTCATACTGATAAAGACATTAATAATTTGATCAATTTTGGTGTGAAGGATGTTCATTACACACTTAATGGTGAAATTATGACGAAAACTGATCGTACAATCGACTACAGTCCAGGTCATGCTTGGATGTTCGGTAACCAGTTCCTGAACTATCTGTGGGATTCAGAAGATCCTCAAAAATGGGAGAAATTCAAAGAATTTAACTCTGGTGCGATCAAGTCTCCAGCACTTGGATTCGTCTTTGACAGTGAGCCGGTTAAAAATGAGGTTGGAGCTCTAGCTAACGTTATTAAGCAGTATCAAGTAGCGATTGACCGTGGAGTTGTAAATGTTGATGATGTGCTTGATGAGTATATGGCAGCATTAAAAGCTGCTGGTCTTGATAAAGTTATTGCAGAGAAGCAAACTCAGTTTGATGCATTCCTTGCTGGGCAATAAGTGAAAATTAGGAATAGCATCCCTTGATTTCTTTAGGTATAAAATTTGAAGAGATCGAGAATCAACAGCTATTGAAAGTGATCGATGTTTCGACATTGTTTAGCCATTAGAAGTCGGTGCGCTCAAAGTTTATATCACTTTGAGCGCCCTTTTTTTATTCTGCTGCCTCTATTTAATTACAATCAGTTTATAGGTATAGCACGACAATAGAATAGTAACAATAGGAATAGGATAATTCGAGGGAGGCGTTAAGATGCTGGCTGTTCCATCTACTTTTATTGAAGGAAAAAAAGCATTCTATGGAGAAATTAGAAAGGAATTTGAAAGATTAGGGTTTGTTATAAATGGAAATTGGGAGTATCATAAAGCTTTTTTTGATAATATTCTCGCACAGTACGAGGGGGTAACGATTTATTTGCGGGTACCTATTTATGTGCTTCAAGGACAGCTTGACCGCGACGATGCCTTTTTTGAGTTTGGCCAGCCATTTTTGCTTAAGCATGTGATGCATATTGGTAATGACCCAAGTTCTGATTTTAGTGTGATGGAAGTAGTCGGCTTGAGCCAGTTTCAACCACCACTTGATCCAGACGACAAAATCGAAAATGAAGAGAAATGGCGATCTGCAGGACGATCTGCAGTTGATCGGTTGTCCTCGCTGTTTAATTAATTGCTGAACCGTAAGCGGAGGAGATAAACGATTCTGCCAAACGACAGTGGTTCGTCTTTAAGGCCTGATCCTACCTTGAAATATTAAAAGGATCAGGCCTTAAACGAGTGTAGTATTACACCGCAGCGGCTCCGATTACTGCATTGATTACTCCCATATTGTAATATTACTTGTAAACAATGAAATAAATGTTTCGTCAGGCGTATATGAGCTGGAGGAATGGACAAACTTCCCACTTCCGCTTCCGCCTAAACTGATGGTGCCGTATTCTACTTCATTGTGCTTGTTGTAGATCGCTAACTTATAATCATAGGTATGTCTAGTTCCGTCATCTTTATAGGAGTCAACAACACCGCGCCCTTCAAGTGTATATCCCAACTTCTGCCACTTTTGTAGATGCTCTATAAAATTTTGCTTGCTTACTTCAACAAACTCCTCATATCTCATATCGTTATAAGGTGAATCTTCATTTGCGGCTTGCAAAATTTTTTGATTCTCGACTGCATTTTCCAACCATTGTTCGAATTCAGATGCTGCTATTTGTATGTCGCCATCTGTATAATACTGGTCGCCATTTTCAGAAGTAACAAGCTGAAAATCGTCCTTGGTCGGCGGCAGGGCAGAGAATATGTCCTGCAAACTACTTTTCGTAAGGCTGTAGTAAGTAGCAGTATCGATATAAGTAAATGCTTTATCATAATCCCCATCTTCAATAGCAGAGATGAATCTTCCTACAGCGTAGTAATCGTACATGTTGGTATAGGACAAGCCTATCCCGCGATATTGATTGAAACCAAGCCAAAGTAGTGGTACGAGCAAAAGCGTAGAAAGCGTTGTTAGCAGCCATTTTTTACGAATTCGCTTAAGCACCTTCACAGCAGACGTATCAAGTAATTGCTGCTGCTCGGTAAGCTCGGAAGGATGATCATGACCGCCTTCTAATGTGGTTGAAGAGGGTTCGCTTACATCCGCGGTCATTGCCAGATAATTGTTTTTGCAGGACGGGCATTGTGCCATATGCTGCTCTACTAGAAGTTTGCTTTGCTCGCCGCACATTTGTTCAATATATAATGGAAGCAAGTCGTAGACGATATCGCATGTGTTTACTATCGTTCGATCGTTCACTCTAATCTTTGTCATAAGCGTCCTCCATCGCATGAATTATTTTTTCTTTGGCACGATAGTACGTGATTTTCGCCCAAGAGTCTGTTTTGCCAAACAACCCGGCAATCGCATGGAATTTCAACTCACCAAAAACTCTTAATGTAAAAACTTCTTTATAAGGCTCTGGAAGATGGTAAAGAATATGCCGCACTTGTAAAAATGTCTCTTGACGTATGATGTTCGAGGACAGGTCTCCATCGTCAGCTTGCTGATTCAGCAGCGTCATCTGCTTTTCTAGCATCGGGTGATCAATAAAGCTCAGTCTTTTAAGCTTTTTATATTCATTGAAGTACAAGTTTTTCGCAATTTGGCACAGCCATGCGTACAAGGTGCTTTTTCCTTTGAATTTTCCGATATATAAGTAGGCTTTATAAAATGTTTCTTGAGTCAGTTCCTCTGCAAGCGTCTCGTTTTGTGAAAGCGACAATAAGAAACGATAAACGTCATTTCCGTATGTTTGATATATCTCTGTAAAATTTTTCAGTCCGGCTAACCTCCTTTTCTCCGCTTGATTCCCATCATACTATGTATTAGACAATGCAATTGTAAAAAAGACACAAATAATGAGATTATTTGCGAAGTGCCCTGGTATTGTAATTTCTAATGAATGATATAAAATGGAAGAAATACGTTGAAATGGTGAGGTGAAGCGGGTGAAGCACCGTAGATCAGCTGAGCGAGCAATTATATGGGTCTTAATCGCAACTGCAGTCCTCCATCTTACAAGCTGCTCGAAAGTGATCGATAAAGGTACAGAAGCTCTAATCCATGAAAACGTTTTAGAAGAGGAAGATGATCTAACGGAGTATAAGGATGCCTATACCTTAAAATTGGTCTATATCGGCACACCGCAGCTCGATGAACAACGAGTAGAGGAAGAGGCAAGCCGATATTTATTGGAAAAGCTTAATGCCAAGCTAGACTTGATAGTACTAGATTGGGGCTCTTGGGATAATCGACAAAACATTATGATTGCATCCCGCGAAGAATTCGATGTCATTTTCACATCGCAATGGAGTCGTCATTCTGTGAATGTGTCGAAAGGCGCATTTTTACCGTTGAATGATTTGCTAGCGCAGTACGGTCAGGACATTATAGCTTCCCTAGACCCTCTTATTCTGCAAAGCGCACAGATTGACGGCATTAACTATGGAATACCTTCCAATAAGGAATTTGCTGCTCAAGGTGGAATCGTATACCGTAAGGACATTGCTGAGCAATTGAATTTGGATATGGAATCGGTCCAATCATTGATGGATCTGGAGCCGATCTACGCTGTGATTAAGAAAGAAATGCCTGCTATTACACCTCTCTTCATTAAATACGGTGAAAATTTCAACTCTCATTATATGAACAATTATGATGCGCTTGGAGACACATCCATACCAGGCTATATATTAAAGGATGATACCTCTACGATCGTTAAGCCTTTATATGAAATAGACCGCTATATTGATAATTTGTACTTAGCTAGATCCTTTTATCAAAAAGGCTACATTAATATGGATGCAGCAACGACACAAATGATGGTAAGTGATGCGCTTGCTTCTAATGAGTATTTTTCAATTATTTCGCCTCTTAAGCCGGGCAAGGCTGAAGAGCTAGGCGTGCAAACTGATCTTGCTGGTAAGCTTGGGCAGGTCGCCATCAATCAAAAGTCGCTGGCAACGTCAGAAACGACAGGCTCGATGCTCGCGATCTCTTCTACATCTCGTCACCCAGAATTGGCGATGCAGCTCATTAATATGCTGCACACAGATCGATACTTGAACAATTTGCTTAACTTTGGAATAGAAGGTGTTCATTATGAGAAGTTAGCTGACAATGTTATTACGATGACGGAAGCTACTTCGCGCTATAGCCCAGGGGCGAATTGGATGCTTGGTAATCAATTTATCAACTATTTATGGGATACAGAGGATCCACAAAAGTGGGAGCAGTTCAGGGACTTTAATGAAGGTGCAGTCGTTTCACCGGGATTAGGCTTTGTATTTGACGGTAATGAGGTGAAATCTGAGGTTGCCGCTGTTGTAAATGTAGATAAACAATATTTGATTGCTTTGGAATCAGGCTCCGTTGATCCTGAGGCTGTATTGCCAGAATACATTAAAAAGCTCGGAATTGCTGGAATCGATAAAATCATTCAAGCGAAGCAAACTCAATTCAATGCGTTTCTATTAAAGAATGGCAGAGAACTTCAGACTGACAAAGAAATGGAAGAGTAGAATAAGCTAGGCACTGTAGCTGTAACATAAGTAACCATAGGCGATTCCTAGACCGATGCGCTTATGGTTTTTTTATGAAGACATACGTACGAGACATACAACAATGTAATAACATTATCGCCAGTCCTAGACCACCCCCGACTATATATGTAGAGGCTTCCTCGACTATGGTCTAGGTTAAAAACCGCCGTTAGTCCGTTTTGGATTGATGGTAATCCATCTATACTAAGTACATAAGCAAAACAACGCAAACAACAACATAACAGCAACAACAAATCAAGTTAAACGAGGTGATAGTAAAGAATGAATGGTAAATCACTAATCGGTGTGATCTGTATCTTAATTGGAGGATTGTTAGCACTTAAGTTTCTAAGCATTAATCTAGGTGCGATCTTCACTTTCTTACTTCCAGTTATATTGATCGCATGCGGGTTTATTGGATTGAAAAATGGCCAGAAAGTAATCGGAAGTATTTTTCTAGTAATTGGTTTTGTAATGTTGCTAGGAAAGCTTGGTGGTTTCATGACACTGATCTTCTCAATCGCGTTGATCGGAGCAGGAATTTTCTTCATTACGAAGAAATCGCGTCATCATTACTAAGAGAAACGATCTAGATTAAAAGTTTTAGGAGGTTAAAAAGATGGGAATTATTAGACGCATCCGAGACATATCAGTGGCTACACTGAATGATCGTCTAGAGAAAGCTGAAGATCCTGTTAAGCTGATTGACCAGTTTCTATGGTCCACACGCGATGACATCATTCAGGCAGAGCGATTGCAGCAGCAATACTTGATGCACACGAATCAGCTCAAGACACAGTGGCTGCAAGCAGAGCAGCATATTGAGCAAAAGGAAAAGCAAGCAATGATCGCATTAAAAGCTGGCGAGGAAAACATTGCACGTTCCTTACTTTCTGAAAAGACGATGTACGTTGATACAGCTAACAATTATCGTCAACTGTACGAACAAAACAACAATTCCTTACTGGAGCTTGAAGCACAGCTTAAGGAGCTTCGCACCGAATATCAAATGATCTACGATAAACGCGCTTATTACGTTGCTCGTATGGAATCGATTCGTTTGCAGCAACGCTTAAATCAACGAATGAGCTTCAACAACGGCCAGCAGCCAGGTGAAGTAATGCGTAAGATGGAAACGCGCATTCAGGATATGGAATATGAGACGCAAAGCTTGCGTCAGCTTCGCCAAGACAATGGTGTATATGGAGATTCACTTCAAACAAATCGCCGCAACGAGGAAGTTGACCTCGAGCTGCAGCAGTTGAAGGAGAAATTAAACAAGGAAGGATGGTCCCTGTGAAAAAGCTATATCGCTCTAGAGAAAATAAAATGTTCACAGGACTATGCGGTGGATTGGGAGAGATAACGAACGTTGATGCTACATTGTATCGTGTGCTGCTTGTTGTACTTACGATTTTATCAAGCGGGATATTCATTGTATTGTATTTCATCGTAAGTGCAGTTGTACCTAAAACACCAGGTATTCACACACCATTTGGGCATCAACAACGTCCTTACGGCGGCGGCCCTTACGGTGGCAATCCATATGGCGGTACTCCATACGGTAGTAATCCACAAGGTTATCAAGACCCAATGCAGCAGCAGCGTCCGACATGGAATCAAGGCGGACCAAGCTTCTCACAACCGCAAAGTCAAACTCAGTTTCAATCATCCAGCGCAACAGATCAAATGATGGATGATCTTGAAAAGAAAGCATTACGTCGTGAAATAGAAGAGTTAAAAGAAAAAATCTCGAAGTTAGAGAAGGGAGAATAATACAATGAGTATTTTCAAAAGAATGAAGGATATGACGAAGGCATCAGTGAATGATTGGTTGGACAAATTAGAGGATCCAGTTGTTATGCTAAATCAATATTTGCGTGACATGGAGGCAGAAATCCATGCAGCTGAAGTAACAGTTGCTAAGCAAATGGCTAGTGAGCGCAGCATGAAGCAGCGTTTAGATGATAGCCTTCGCAATGCTTTTGATCGCGAATCCAAAGCAGAAGCAGCACTTCGCAACAACCATGAGGAGCTTGCTCGCAAGCTGCTTGAAGAAAAGCTATACTTTGATCAAAAAGCAAGTGAGTATACTGAGCTGCATGCTAACGCAGTTGCACAAGCAGAGGAGCTTAAGTTACAATTGCATTCAATGAAGGATGAGTTTTACCAGCTTCGCAACAAACGCAATGAGCTTGCAACTAGAGCTCAACTTGCTAAAGCTCAAAAACAAATGTCCACTATTAGCTCAACTCATACGATTGATGGCGGTACAGCATCAAGAGGCTTCCAACGCATGGAAGAAAAAATTATGCAGCTAGAAGCTGAAGCAGATGTTGTTCGCTCACCTTATGGCTACGCACCAACAAACAACGGTACAGCATCATCTGCACCTGTTACTGTAGCGGACCTTGAACGTAAGGTGAAAGTAGATGAGCAGCTTGAGGCGCTTAAGAACAAATTAAATCCAAATAACGCAGAAAACAACGCTGAATAATGTATCGACGTTGAATAGCAATTGGGAAAGCGGACCGATGCTCGGTCTGCTCTTTCCTGTGTTATAAGCAAAAGCAGTAGAACAGGAGAGCTGGCGCTGTGAAAAACAATGAATCAAATGAGAGTGAGCAAAAACTGTTTCGTAAACGAAAGCTTCTGGAGACAGGGCTCTGGCTGCTAATTATCGGATGCTTTTTAATCATTATTTTACAGGCAATCGGCATTCTTGAATTTTTAAGATTACAAAGTCAATGGATTATCGCTATGCTTATTGCTGTAGGAATCGGCCTCGCTATTTCTGCCGTATATCAGTATTCTATTAATTCAAGGCTAAAGGCTTCATTAAAGAAGCTTATGCAGCAAAGGAATACATACTCGCCAATTACGATCGGGAGCACAGGCTCTGTAGTTAACGAATCAAGCGTTGAGGCGAACAGCGAAGAAGAGCGGGTATGGAAAGAGCAGGTTCGCTTTAATGCAGTGATCGAGGAGCGGCAGCGACTTGCACGAGAACTGCATGATGCAGTAAGCCAGCAGCTTTTTGCGATTTCGATGACTGCAACAGCGGTTGGTAGAACGATAGAGCACGACTGGCAAAAGGCGCAGCGTCAAGTTCAACTTATCGAAGAAATGGCTTCTGTAGCTCAATCTGAGATGCGAGCTTTGCTGCTGCATCTTCGTCCTACGCATTTGGATGGAAAAAGCTTAGGGCACGCAATTACAACGCTTGTTAATGAGCTTCAACAAAAAATTCCGATGCAAATTGAAATGGATGTTGATACAGCGATCATCATGCGGGAAGAGAATGAAGACCATTTGTTCCGAATTGCTCAGGAAGCGTTATCGAACGCACTAAGGCACTCAAAGGCGGAGCATATGCTCATTAAGCTGTATCGTATGGAGCAAGAAATTAGCATGGTCATTCAAGACGATGGCGTAGGTTTTGAATTAAAGGAGAGAAAGCAAGGTTCGTACGGCTTGTTGACGATGGAGGAGCGAGTAATAGAGTTGGGCGGACAGTTCCGAATAATATCTGAAGTTGGCGAAGGAACGGCGATCTATGTAACGATACCTTTTGAACCGCCAATGGTAGGAAACAACGGTTAGCGAAAGAGGAGATATAGGATGGAAAGACCGATATCCGTATTATTAGTAGATGATCATGAGATGGTTCGAATTGGGTTAGCGGCAGTGCTTGATACGGAGGATGGCATCGAAGTCGTAGGGGAAGCAAGTAATGGTCATGATGGGATTCGCTTTGCAGAAAGCTATAAGCCAGATGTTGTGCTGATGGATCTTGTAATGGAGCCAATTGATGGTGTCGAGACAACTCGGCAAATTCTCGAGGTTCATCCTGACTGCAAAGTTATCGTGCTTACAAGTTTTATTGATGATAGTAAGCTATACCCGGTCATTGAAGCAGGGGCATTTAGTTACTTATTGAAAACATCGAGAGCGACAGAAATTGCCAATGCGATTCGTGCAGCAGTTCGTGGTCAGTCGGTTATTGAGGCACAGGTAGCTGCCAAAATGATGAATCGTTTGCGTCAGCCTAAAGTAGAACCTGCCAATGTGTTGCATGATCAGCTAACAGATCGGGAGATGGATGTACTAAAAGGTGTGGCAAGAGGTCTGTCGAATCAAGAGATTGCAGATGAATTATTTATCGGTGTTAAGACGGTAAAATTCCATATAACGAACATATTTAACAAATTAGAAGTAGAAGATCGGACACAAGCTGCGATTTACGCTCATAAGCACGGGATCGCGGAATAAATAAAGGGTATATCACAAGGCGCTAGATGCTAAGAAGACAGTAAAGTCTTAGCTTCGGCGTCTTTTATTGTGTAGAAATATATGAAGCTTCTGTCGAGACTCGTTGATGAAAGGAGCATCTATATTCGTCACCTTGGCATATTATTGTTGAGGCTGTCGAAAGGGAAAATAGTGACTGAATTTGCTTTAGTTTTGTCGCACGAAAGTGACCTGCGACTAGCAGGAGGCGCCCGCTAGATATCGTATATGTTAAGGAGAATAAGCGATTAGGGGGCATTGCCATGATTTATATGATGACACCTAGTTATAATCAGAATGATAAGAAAAAGCAACCGAAGCGTAAACAGAAAAGTAAAAAGCAGACAAGCAGATTGTCTTGGAAGCTTATGATCAGCATGCTGCTTGTGATCATTCTTATGCTTACCGCTTGGATTCAGGAAAGATCAATATCGGGTAATCAGGCTGATGATGCAGCCATCCAAGATTTTGAACAGCTGCTGCATTGGAGCGAGGAGCTTATGGATGGGGGAGCTATGGCTGGTCAATGGTCATTCCGCTGGGATGCAACATTATTGAATGGCACGATGGAGGAGCTGGCGAATGAGCTGTTTATTACGTCAAAGGGAGAGCTGCTGCCTCGCAATATTCGAGCAAATGGCAATGCTATTGATGGACAGTGGCAGCTTCCAGGCAGCTTGATTAAGCTTGTCCGCACAGAACAAGATAAGATAGCAGAGAAGGTAAGTGTAATGCTGCAAGTCGATGCGAATGGGCTTGAGAAAGCTGCCGAGCTGAAAAAGACTATTCAAAATGTACAGCGCTTACTTCAAGCAAAAGATCAAAATGTGCAAATGAATATAAAGGTTTTCGGACAAGCTAATGATGAGCATGCATTGAATGATTTAAAGCGTATGGCCATCGGTCAAACAGTTGAGGAATATTCGGATCACGGCACGAACAGTGTTACATTCTTTTCTAATCGAATAAAACAATATCGCTGGCTAAGTGATGGGAAAATGGTGAATCTTCAAGCATCTCTACACAAAAGCTCAATTGATGGGCAGCACTCGCTAACGCTTGGCGTTCCGTTAATTAGTGGAGAGTTCGGTGAGATCTTGGAACAGCCACCTATTGATTAGAAGTATTGAATAGGTTTATTAGTAATTTTTATGGAAACTTCATGGAGATTTCAGGATGAATATGCTAAACTACATTACATGTAAATACGTATAAAAATTTTTATAGAAAGAATGAGATAAATGACCTACAATACATCAATTGAATCGGTTGCACCAGAAGGCGCGATTTACTATTTGTTCGGTGCAACTGGAGATTTAGCACGTCGTAAGCTGTTCCCAGCATTGTTCAGTTTATATAAAGAAGGCAAGCTGTCGGAAAACTTTGCTGTCGTTGGATTAGCTCGCCGTCCACGTACGAATGAGCAATTTCGTTCTGACCTTTATGATTCCATACAAGAGTTTTGCCGCTATAAAGCTGAAGACTTGACGATGTGGAATCGATTTGCAGAGCATTTCGTATATATGTCTTTGGATATTAACGATGTTGAAGGCTTCAAGGCATTGAACAATCTTTCAGATGATCTGGATAAACAGTTCAATATACCTGGCAATCGTTTATTCTATCTTGCGCTTGCTCCGTCATTGTTCGGACCTGTATCGTTCAATATGCGCGATGGTGGAATGCTGGAGTCAAAAGGCTGGCATCGTCTAGTAATCGAAAAGCCATTTGGTTATGATTTACCATCAGCACAAGAGCTTAATCAACAGCTAAGTCAGGTGTTCAAGGAAGAGGAGATATTCCGCATCGACCATTATCTTGGAAAAGAAATGGTGCAAAATATTCAAGTATTGCGTTTCTCTAACTCATTCTTCGAGCCGCTGTGGAACAACAAGCATATTGCCAATGTTCAAGTTACACTTTCTGAAACGGTAGGCGTTGAGGAACGTGGTGGCTATTATGACAAATCAGGTGCATTGCGCGATATGGGTCAGAACCATATGCTTCAGATGCTTGCTATGATTGCTATGGAGCCGCCTAGTCGTCTAATTGGCGAAGATATCCGTGATGAAAAAGTGAAGGTGCTTCGCTCACTTCGCAACTATGAATCTAGTCAGGTTGTACGTGAGAACGTTATTCGCGGTCAGTACGCAGAAGGTAAGTTCGGAGACAAGCAGCTTCCAGGCTATCGCGAGGAAGAATCAGTAGATGCAGCTTCAACTACAGAAACGTATTTTGCTGCTAAAGTATTTGTTGATAATTTCCGTTGGGCTGGTGTTCCGTTTTATATTCGTACAGGTAAACGTCTACCAGTAAAAACAACTGAAGTCGTTATTGAATTCAAGCCGGTTGCAGACAGCATTCTTTTTGGAAGCCGCCATGATCTAGCTCCTAACTTGCTAGTAATTCGTGTGAATCCGATGGAAGGCATCTACATTAAACTGAATGCGAAGAAGCCAGGCTCTGACACGGAAATTCAAAATGTTAATATGGAGTTTTGTCAAAGCTGTCAAGTTGGCATCAATACTCCAGAAGCATATGAGCGCTTAATTCATGATGCTGCACGCGGCGACGCTACATATTTCACGCGCTGGGATGAAGTCTCGCATGCATGGTCATTCGTTGATCGAATTGCTCAGGCATGGCGTGAAGATGCTTCTGATCTTGAATTCTATCCTGCAGGCTCGTGGGGCCCTGAATCGGCTGAAGCAATGCTGGCAGCTGATGGATTCCAGTGGTGGCCGGTGAATGGGCAGGAAGAGGACAATGTAATCTGGATCACCAATAGTAGGTAGTTTAAAAGCACGACTTTGATGACGATGTAGTGCGATGTAGCTTATTCGACGGCGAATCTTGCACGCTAGCGAAAACTCCGGTGCTCACGTACCAAGAGCGTACGCTGCGCTCCTCGTTTTCTACTAGCGAGCAAGCTTCTTGGTCCTGAAAGCCGAGCTTTTAACCCCTTCATTGGAAGAGGATAGTTTAAAAGCACGACTTTGATGACGATGCGGCTTCGGGGAAGTTAAGTCGACATCGAAGCTTGCTCGTTAGTAAAACTACAGC
>Ga0160467_100236_pt1 | contig 68849 bp, 62 predicted proteins | sample HID1972I_E11MG_FD_108221 | JGI IMG/M metagenome (GOLD analysis project Ga0160467, IMG submission 108221) | Enriched pill bug-associated microbial communities from UW Madison campus, WI, USA - HID1972I_E11 MG | ecosystem: Host-associated > Arthropoda: Insects > Digestive system > Unclassified ... | reverse complement strand
TATAAGATCTATCGTAACAAAGGTTTTAAACCTGCTCGCTTAAATGCCTGCTGTGAAGTGTTGGGAATCAATCTCAATCACCACGAAGCATTATCCGATGCGAAGGCCTGTGCTGAATTATATCTGCGCCATCCTTTTGTAGCAACATTGGTGGAGGAGGGTAATTAGTACTTAGAAGTTAGTAATTAGATTTGAGAAATTACTACGTTACTACTTTACTCCGTTACTCGATCACTGTGTCACTCCGTTACTGGTTACTTCGTTATTAGTTCCTTCGTTACTTCTTGATAAATAAGGTTTTATTGCGAGTAGTGAACGATGTCCACCTTTTTGTCCCCCTTTTGTCCCCCCTTAAAACTCGCTCTTGCAGTAGCTAAGAATTATCTTTGCCTTTGTCAATTCAAAAACGCTTAAAAATTGCCTTTTGAAAAGATTTGTCGCAAATGGTTCTTATTTTTTAATAATATGTTTTACGTCTATCTTTTACTTACTGCTTTAATTTTAGTTTCTGGTTTTTATTACTGGCGCAGATCGCGCTTGTCTGCTGAGTTTTTAAAACGTGCTGTTTTACAGGTACACTATCGCTTTCACCACTTAGAAAATGATGAGCGAGAATACGGTAAATCAAAAAATGGGGCATTATTACTTAAAGTTGAAAGAACAGATCAGGACACACGTAATATTGTCGTGAAAGATGTGATCATGGATCATGCTTGTCTCAGTGTAAGCTTGGATCAGATCATTATGATCACGTTTCCTGCCGATTCAAACCAGGCCTATGAGGCTTCCGTACGTTTCAGAATACGGGGTGCGGTGCGTAAACCTGATTTCCTAAGCCATCACCATGCAACTGTTATCGGTTATGTTACTTCCGAAAAATCAGGACGTGTGCCTTTCCGCATTAAAGTTGGGATGCTTGAGGCGGAGCAGGTTAGTCAAGTATGATTTTAGGAGTTAGTAGTTAGATTTTAGAAAGTTAGTTTGTCTGTGGGTTAGAAAGTTAGTGCGTTACCCTGTTCGTATCGCATCCGTTACTTCCATCTCTACTTTACCCCATCACTACCTTATAGGTTCGTTTTTTTTGTTACATTCATACTTAAGAAGGGGAGACACACGGTAATGCACGTGCTCCCCACTCTTATTATTTATGGATTGGTAAGTTAGAATTCTTCTCCGTTACTACTTTACTTGATCACTGGCTACGCCGTCACTTCTTCAATCCGTTACTCCATCACTTCATTAGCCGATTAAATAATTGTGTTATATTCCGCGTCATGTTATTGTTTATGAGATACTATTTATCTAAGTTTGTTTAATATTATATTAAAAAATATGAAGATAGCGCTACAGCAACCTTTCGGAAAGTGGGTTGTTTTTATTCTGGTTGCATTTTTTTTCGTTAGCTGTAAAAAAAATACCCCAGATCCAGAACCGGAGCCTGAACCAATTGTACGAAGCACGGATCAAAAAATTCGGGATAGTATCTATTATTATTATAAGCTGTACTCCATATGGGAAGAGAAATCCATTCCAAAATATGAGCTTCCATCCGAATTCACAGATAAGTACAATTCTGCTAGTAGTGTTCTCAATGCTCTGAAAGGTATGACTCCTGCCTATGCGAACTATGCCCAGTATGGTGGTGTGTATGATCGTTTTTCTTTTATCGATGGACTTAACGGTTATAATATCAATGCTACGGCAAAGTTAAAAATGGATCGAAATGATGGCTACGGTTTATATATTTCCATGGGTACTGTCGATTCGAAAGTCGCAAGACCTGTTATCTATTTTGTCGAAGGTGGTTCACCTGCTGATAAAGCTGGGTTAAAGCGATCTGATATGTTAACAGCTATCAATGGCGAGACCGACTTTACTGTTGCGATCAACTGTGATGCTTCAGGATGTAAACCTGTTGATCCCAATGCGCTGACAAACATGAGAAACCGTGTTGCCAATGCGCTGGAAGGTGGTGGTCTTCAGCTAGTGCTCTTGCGTCAGGATGGAACTACTTATAATGTAAGTCTTTCTTATGGATCATATACCATCGATCCAATTTATCACGAGGAGGTTTACGAATATCCAAGTAAAAATGTCGGCTATTTTGCACTTTCTTCATTTGAAGAAATAGAACGTAATAATTATAATCAGCAACGTGTAGATGCTTCTTTTAAAACTTTTGAGGAAAAGCATATCGAAGACTTAATCGTTGATTTGCGGTATAATACAGGAGGTTATGTTGATGCTGCGGTATATATTGCAAACAAAATAGCGGGAACAAAAGTTCCAGATAAAAAGCTGATGGTGACCTATATCTGTAACGCTTATATGGAGCGAACTCAGAAAGGTACCAATGGTATGTTCAGAGATACATACTTCAGTCAGACAAGTACGTTGAACCTGCGTAAAGTATATTTTTTGGTAAGTGAAAAAACGGCTTCAGCGGCAGAGATGCTGATTAATGTCCTTAAACCTTATATGAACGTTCAGATTATTGCGACAGGAACACATACTTATGGTAAACCTGTTGGTTTTTTTGAACAGATTATTGAAAACCGTGTTTCCTTCTGGCCTGCATCTTTTCAGTTGAAAAATTCTGCAGGTTTCGCAGATTATTGGGATGGATTAGTGGCCGATAAGCCGAATGTAAATGATTATATCTTTTTACCAACAGGTGATACCCAAGAGACGATGTTAGAGACGGCTTTGGAAGATGCCGTCCCTGGAAGTACAAAGAAAACCTCCGCCCGTGTGCGCGCTAGCCAACATGCCCGTATGTCACTCGGTGGTGCTGTGAATACGTTACCTGAAAGAGGTCTTTTGAAGAACTAGTCGTGTCGTCGTTAGAAAGAGTGATTAAATTGATCACTAAAATTTTATAAATCAAAAGAGCATTATCGATACCGATAATGCTCTTTTTTATAGTAACAAATCAGCTATAGCACCTCATTTAATATTGAATTATGATGTGGTAACCATGATCCTAATCTGCGTTATTCTGACTTAAGATGTTGTGGCAAAAATATTTTTATGACAGAGCTGTGCAGCCGCTTCATCTGGTAAGCATTTTAGAAAACCAACAGGAACTTGGCTTACTACTTTTTCCAATGTACTGTTCATCATTGCAAAAAGATCTTTATTCCATCGAATAGCTGTACAACTTGGCAATACTGCAATGAACCCCTTTACGCCTACTAATGGTTCAAAAATATTTTCAGGCCCCTGCTGCAGACGTACAAATGCTCTTAATGGTATCGCTTCATTTTTATAACAAGGCGTTTTACCGCTCCATGGAGTACCATATATAATTACGCCATCTTCTATAATCCTGATCGCCGGATTATCATCATTGAGCAATGATGTATCTGGGATATGTTTTAACCACAGACGGCTATGCGTACTTTTTCCTGTGCCGCTTTTACCCAAAAAAGCTATGCCCTGACCATTTCGGTTGATGACCGATCCGTGGATCATAATGACATCGTGCAAGAGAGCGGCTTGACCAAAAAGCATCATCAACATCCAGCAGATAACTGCACTCCGTTCTGTTTCGGTGCTTTCTGGAATATAAATGGTCGACTGAGCAAAATCTCTTTCACTGTACAGATACCAAAAATCGGTACCCCGATCATTGGCTATTGTCGTGATAAATGTATTTCCTTTTTCGTAGAAACAGAAACGGTCGCCCCATGATATGGACTGATCACTTAAGAGTTGTCCGAGGTCTTCACCTTGAGGAGCTTGCTCCATACTCAGGTTCACTTGGATGGTTCTGTTTTCTTTCGTTGTATTGTGTTGAAAATCACGGAAAGAGGGTAATAATTTTTCCAGATCTAGGCTAGCTGGATAGTTGATCTCCAGTATTAGATCGGCTATTTTATACCATTTTTTCGATAATTCAGTAGGTTTTTTTAAAATCATAGCGCGTTCATTAGTCGAGATAGATACGCTGTACGCATGTATCGGCCAAGTTTAAGTCGTGTGTTACAAAAAGGCATAATTTATTTTGCCCAAAATCTAAAAGTCTTTTGATCAGTGTGTCGGCCGTATTTCTGTCCAGTGCCGAAGTCACTTCATCAAATAACCAGATATCACCATTATGCATCAGCGCTCGGGCAATCGCAATGCGTTGCGCCTGTCCTTCGGATAGACCCATTCCCGATTCACCGACTACGGTGTCTACACCATCAGGGAGTTCCAGTACAAATTCTGCACAGGCAATCCATAGTGCTTTTTCTAAAGCAATATGCTCGGCTTCTTTAACATGGAGCATTAAATTTTCCCGAATGGTACCACTGAAGAGCGAATTTCCCTGTGGGATATAAGCAAAATTGATGCGGTGTGCCGCAGTTAAAGGTCTTGAACCCTCGCGGTCCGTGAGTAATATTTGGCCTTTTTCTGCCTTGATCAGCGACAGCAGTAAACGTATCAGGGTTGTTTTTCCTTTACCGCTTGGCCCCACTATAGCGGTGGGCTGACCTGCGACTAGGTTTAAATTCAAGTTATTTAAAACCCATTTATCTTCATATCTAAAAGATAGATCCTGGATCTTTAAGGCTGTTGTCTCCAATAACCGTTGCTGTTCAATCTGCGGTTCTATTTCACCTTCTTTAAGTTCTAAGAGGCGGTCCGCAGAAACTCTGAATCGCACAAAACCAGGTATATAGGTGATCAGTGCGAGAATCGGTGTTTGTATACGTGCTACCAACTGCAAAAACGCTGTCATGGTACCGAATGAGATCTGCCCACTGTGCAGTCTATAGATCCCCCAGATAAAGGTAAGCAGATAGCCCGCATTGATACAGATTTTCATGGCACTCTGGGTATAGGTCGAAAAATTGAGCTGTTTCATTTTCAACAGGAAAAGCTCCTCTTGGCTGGCTGTAAGTTTTTGCCTTCTTTTTGGGAAGATGCCCATAGCACGGATCAATAGACGAAAGCGAAGATTTTCTTGCAGGATGTTAGAAAAATTACTTTCTTCACTTTTTACTTCCCTGCTCAGCTTGCGCATTTTTTGGAAGTATATTTTCGAAAATAAAAATAGGGGCGATATGGCCAGTATCATGAGTGCCAGCATCGGATCCATATACCATAGAAACGCAAGAGATGCCAGTAACTGTATAACGGTCAGTAGAAATGAAAGTGCCGATTTTGCGATCATAGTGGCCACTTCTTCGCAGTCTGTTTGGATCCGGATCTGGATATCACCTGTATGCCAGTTTTTGATAAGTTTCCAGACAGATAGCATCTGTGCGTCGAGCATATTCCGTTGCAGCTGGAAGGTCATCATCATTTTGATCCGCTCATTTAGCCAGCTGGTATATGCCCGGATACCGATCCCGACAGCAACACTTGTCACAATTCCGATCAGTGTCCACTTCAGCGGAAGGTCTTCCGGAGAGATGGCCATGTCTACCGCTTTTTTGGAGAGGTACACAAAAAGTAGGGAGAGCACAATCGCAATAAGCTCCAATATAAAATACAGCAGCAGTTTCGATCGGTATCCCTGGCTTATCGACCAGGCCCAGCGGATGTGCTGTTTCAAGTTACTATTATTGGTCACAGCTGGTGGTTCTTTTAGGCATTTATTTTTGCAGCAAACCTTGTTTTTCGAAATCCTGAATTAAAATTTCAGCGTCAGCTTTTGCTTGTGCTTCTGTTACTTCATAGTGTTCGCATAGCAGATCAACTACAGTTGCACTTGAGAATTCAATACCCTGTAACTTTTCCCAAAGCCATGCCGCAGAATCATTAAGCGTATATACTGTAGAAAGATCGACCATATCTTGACTAGGATCTACAATCATATGATCCGAACCTATTGTTCTTAAAACTAAATCTGCTCTTAATTTCATTTATGTTAAAGTTAAAAAATTAGTAAAGTCAAAGTTAATCAATCCTTCGCATTCTAGGAAATTAGCTCATAAACCTTCTCTTTAATGCACTGATTACTCTTCTAACGATTCTTAGCCGGTACCAGATCATGCCTCTAAACCGTGGCCAAGTGCTGCTGATATCTTTTGCGAGATCACTGTCTACTGAATAATGCTTTGTGGCAATTGCTATAATATCGGATGATGTTACATACTCGTGCAATGCGATATTTCCATCCCCGGCAAGAGCAATGTTTCCATTCTTTTTACCCACATAGCGATGAAAAACAAACTTTCCTTCATGCTTAGCCAGTATGTTTGCTCCTGAGGGTAAAGGAGTTCCACGATAAGCTTCAAGCAATACTCGGTCTCCATTCTTGATAAAAGGTAACATGCTATTACCCTTTATGCGGATGCAAACTTCTTTTCCTTCGCGGAGTAGACGTTGTACTTCTTCAAAATACAGCTCATTCGTGACGATACGTGGTTCTGTTTTATCCATCTTTCCTTATTTAGGTGAGCTGGACCACATATTGGAGTGCCTGTTGCAGTTCGGTATCTTTTAAGATCACCTTTTTGTCGGCATCTAAAAGATAGATTGTCGGCGAAGCTTTGGTATCGTAAAGTCTTTTTTTCTGAATAACGGATTCGGTATCAAAACCATTGATCCAATTTTCTGCCAGATGCGTTTGAAAGTTTTTCCATTTTGTACGGTCGCCCCAAGGTTCGATGGTTACCATCTGGATCTGTTTTTTTTCAAAAAGATCGACAACTTGTGGTGTATCCTTAAGCGCCGCAATCATTTGCTTACAGTGTGGACATTCAGTGTCGTAGAAAAACAGTAGCGTATATTTTGACTTTACATCCGACAGCTTTTGGGTTTTGCCATTGCTGGTTTCGAAACTAAAATCTTCTGCTACTTGACCTACTTTATTCCGCTGTACCAATTTATAAACCGGGCGGTAGGCCTCTTTTTCGAGGTCTGTCAGCTGATCTGTTTTTATAAGGTAGCGCAGTACCGATTCGTATCGGTTATCATTACGCATAGGCGAATTGCCTTCGTAAAGATAGTGTTCATATAATTTAATAAAATGATCGAAAGTTACTTTGTTTCCTTTTGCTTTATCCAACATGCGTGCTACAGCATGATCCGCTACAGTATCTGATACCGAGTTGAGTGCCGAGATAAAGTCAGCTAATTTCTGCTCGCCCATATTGGGATCTTTAATTTTTGCGGTATCCTGCATATCAATTTTGTCCCAGTAGCTCAATACTGCACTGTCCGCACCGGTGTAGACGATGGCTTTCTTGTCTTCTGCATGATCCTGTTGATCAGACTTCGGTTTCGGATTGCATGCTATGGACAGCAAAGTGATTGCTCCACCTATACACAGCACTTTAAAGGGTACACATTTCATTATAATTAGCTTAGTGATAACAAACTTAGCGATATTGTGATTGATATACAATATTATTGAGGTGAAGTTAAAAACAATTGCTTGATTTTTTTCATCTTTAGCATTTAATTTTAATACTGGTTTAGGGTAAGACCGCAAGGATTTAATGTCTGATGTTTTTTTAATGAATTAATAAAGAGCTCGTTATTTTGTCTGTTGTAAAATAAGAAATGGTCTTCAAGCTGGTTATTGTAATTCAATACGCTTTCTTCGAGAACTTTTCACGACAGCTTTTGTTTTATAAATAATCTCTATCTTTGAGATAGTAAAAAAACAGTGCTTAATTCATGTTGTTATTATTGTAAATATGATTACCATACCTGCTAAAGAAATGCGTATCGGCATTACTTTCAGTGCGTTTGATCTGTTACATGCAGGTCATATCAAAATGCTGGAAGATGCTAAACGTCAGTGTGATTACCTGATCTGCGGCCTGCAGACAGATCCTACGTTAGACCGTCCTGAGAAAAATAAACCGACACAGACTGTTGTGGAGCGTTATATTCAACTCAAAGGCTGTAAATATGTAGATCAAATAGTACCTTATGCGACCGAACAGGATCTGCAGGATGTATTGCGTTCGTTTAAGATCGATGTTCGGATTGTTGGTGATGAATACCGGGAACGGGATTTTACGGGGCGCCAATATTGTGAAGAATCTGGTATCGAGTTGTATTTCAACAGCCGCGATCATCGTTTTTCAAGTTCAGGTCTGCGTCGTATCGTGGCCGAACATGAGGTGGAGAAAGGTTAGAAAGTATCAGAGTAAAGCAGTAAAAGAGTAACTTGGTAACAAAGTAAATAAATTATTGGTCACTAGTTACTGCATTACTAAAAAGGACTACGTTACTTCAAAAAGAAAGAGCTGCGTTACTGATCACTAGTCACTAAGTCACTAAAAAACTACGTCACTAAAAAAAGAAAGAACACATTACATGAAAATAGGAATTACATTTGGTGTATTTGATTTGTTGCATGCCGGACATATCATGATGTTGGAGGAAGCACGCCGCAATTGCGATTATCTGATCGTTGGACTCAATACCGATCCTTCAGAAGTTTCACCAGAAAAATCTGCACCTACACAAACTGTTGTGGAGCGTTATATCCAATTAGAGGGTTGTCGTTATGTGGACGAGATTATTCCCTACGAAACCGAGCAGGACTTGATCGATATGATCAAAGCTTTGCCTATTCAGGTGCGTATCATTGGAGAAGAATACCGCGATATGGATTTCACAGGAAAGAAATATTGTGTGGAAGAAGGTATCGACATCTATTATAATAAACGTAGCCACCGTTTTTCAAGTACTGGTTTACGAAAAGAAGTTGCTGCGAAAGAAGCGGAGAAAGTTAAGTAATCGAGTAACGAAGTGAAGGAGTGACAGCGTAACGAAGGTAACACATAACTCGCTACTAGTTCACTATCGTCACTAGGTTACTAAGAAAGGACTACGTCACTAAAAAAGAAAATAATTTATAAAAATAGAATGAGCAATATCGTACATGTGATTTTATCGGGTGGAGTGGGTAGCCGCTTATGGCCACTGTCGCGTAAAAGTTTTCCTAAACAATATCTATCCTTATTTAAAGAGGGATCTTTGTTTGAGATGACTGTCAACCGTAATCGGGATTTATGTAACCAGGTTATTGTTGTGGGGAATAAAGATAATAATCAATTAAGCCGCGAAGTCATGGAGAACGGCGGGGTGGAGTATATTGATATCGTGGAGTCTACTCCTCGTAATACAGCTGCGGCGATTGCATTTGCGGCCTTTGCGGCTAATGCCGATGATATTTTGGTCGTTACTCCTTCAGATCATGTCATCGTGGGCGACGAAAGCTACAATAAGGCTATTCAAGAAGGAATTGAAAAGGCAAACCAAGGATATATTGTTACTTTTGGTATTCAGGCAACTAAGCCGGAGACGGGTTATGGTTATATTGAATATAAAGGTGATCAGGTACTGTCTTTTCGTGAGAAACCTAATAAAGAAACGGCAGAAGATTTTATTGAAAGGGGTAATTTCTTATGGAACTCAGGTATGTTCTGTTTTCGTGCGGACACGTTATTGCACGAACTGCAACAGTTTGAGCCCCGGGTTTATGCAACAGCATTAGCCGCATGGCAACATAAGAAAGATGGTATTTTAGATGAAACATTATCCAAGGAGATTCCATCGATCAGTATTGATTATGCTGTGATGGAGCGTTCCAAAAAAATTCGCGTTGTGGCAACACACTTTAACTGGTCTGATCTGGGTTCATTTGAATCGATGTATGATTATCTGAAACATACGGGACATCCTACGGATGAAAATGGTAATATGGTTATCGGAACAGATATTTACAGCGCCTTTGTTGGTTTGAGAAACACAATCTTGGTGTACACCAAAGATGCAATTTTGGTGCTGCAAAAAGAAAGCTCTCAGGATGTCAAGAAAATCTACAATACGCTGGAAAGACACCAGTCCAAACTGATCGATTAAAAATATACGACAAACTGAAGAGCGTGATGTGTTTTTTGTAAGATCGCGTTTTATTAAAAACATACGGCTTTTTATATTGATGCATGAATGGGAATCTACTAGTATGTGGATTCCCATTTTTTTCTGTTTTAATATTCGAACTAGTATTTGATCAGCATGTTGTTGTCATAAGAAATAAAAAGAGGTTGAATTTGTGGTCAGCTATCATTAGAAAAAGGTGTAACTCCCACAATTCTTTATATTAAGATGCGTTTAAATTATGAAAGCGTTATTTTAAATTAAGGTCAATTAAAAAAATTTCAGATATTACAATTATATTTGAGCATGTGCTATAAATTTTATAAAGTAACTCTTCTAATTTCGTTTATCTGTTTTTCTTTTTCATCTTGCATGAAGAAGGATTTGTATAAGGGTGAAAAAAATCCTGAAAATGGTGGAAATCCATCTACCAATCATGAAGTTAATAAGCCTGGTTACCTTTATCCATTTGCAAAAGAAGCTCGTGGGGCGGAAGCTGAAATTACAATAATGCTAGCATCCGATTCCGATGCCAAAGAAGATCTTCAAGTTTCCGTACCACCCTTAAAATATAACAAATCTTTATTATTTATGTTAACCCAGGACGATTGTAAGCAATCTGCCTTCAGTATGACTTGGGCAGCTATTAATGGAAAACCGATCGATATTTCGAATCCCACTAGAAAGTATTATTATGACATGGAAAATTTGGAGGCGGATGATTTTCCTCCTTCTGTTTATTCGTTAGGAAAGACATTGGGCAGTACCGATGGATTTGGAAATGAGATCAGATTTCATTTTACAACTACGCTTGCTCCAGAGTGGGATTTTATGAATGTAGCAACGTCCGTAAGGCCTGGATTTACCGAAAACTATTATCGATTTTATATGAAGTCAGGTCTTCGTTGGAGCAATGTTCGAGAAATTTTGAATACGGGTAATGGACTCGCATTTCATGATCTTAAGACAACGTCTATTCATAATTTGGATTCCTTGTTGAAGCATTTTGAAATTGCCCAAAAGATTACTATGGATGCCTTGGGTGACCGTGGAGTCAAGTTTCTAGCGGAACCTAATGGAAATAAAACATATCTCTCCGCGGCAATGAGATATTCGGATATTCAGACGATGACTGCACAAGCGGGGGCACTTAAATTGATTCCTTATCAGGTATCTACTGATCTTAATAAAACAACATTGTCACGTGTATTTACTAACACCGTTGGTGAAGTCAAAACAATCGTGACCAACGAACTGGCTGTCGAACCTAAAAATAGGACGGCAATCCATATTGGCGTGCATGAAACGGATCATGATTGGGCACAATTCCTATTGTGGTTAAACGATTATTATGGTAAAGATGGTGAAGATCTCATCTGGGTTCCTTCGCAAGAAGAATATTATGAATACAACTATTATAGGCAACATGCTGATTTTAAGATTTTCAGGGTAGGTAATATGGTAAAGATACAAGTGAAGTTCCCAAGCCATAAGAATTTTTATTATCCAGCTTTGACATTAAATATCCCCGGGATAAAAAAACATATGATAAAATCTATTTCATCCAATGATCAGATAACGGGATTATCTTATGGAGATTTTGGCGACGGGATCGGTATAAATATAGATTGTAGAAAATTTTTATACGATCATGCAAATCATTATGTGAAGCGGTACCTTTCAAAAAGATCTGATAGCAATCTCGCAGATGCACGTTATCATACTGGAGCATTAAAGGAAAGTGTGCAAAAAAGAGATTTACTTAAGTTGTTGGAGTAATCGCATTATTAGTATAAAATTTATAATAGCGGTAAAAGTTTCTCTTTTTAAGATGTTGAGGTTTCATTATATAACTTATTTTCCAGTAAAAGACTGCCTGAAAAAAAAATGGAGTTCGATTGATGTCAATATCACCTCCAGTTTGTAGCTATACAGCTACAAATTTGTAGTTGTATAGCTACACCTCCCAAATTATTGTTCAATATCTTTTTTTTTAAATGTATGTATCTAAAATTAGTTCTATTTTTGTCCTAAATAGGTTGATGTTAAATGGTTCTCATCCGAGGATCAGTTATCAGAATCCAGATTTATTATTAGCTGTTAGCCTGTTTTTATTAATCTGTATGTTATGTTTAAAGTAAAAAAAAATCATCTTTTTTCAGTTAGTTTAATTGCGCTTGTTCTTACTATAGCAAGTTGTTCGAAAACAAAAGATTTATATGATGAAACGGGCAAAGAGTCATCTCCGTTACTTCCTGATGGGGGCAATATTCCTTCCGATTTTAAATGGAATTCTGCGAAGTTAATGGACTTTCGGTTTGTCATTGATGATAAATTTGCGGGTCAATATTTTTATCGTTTAGAGATTTTTGATAATGATCCTATGCTTGGTACGGAAGCAAAATTATTAGCCGCAGGACAAGTGAAACAAGGGCAAGATTTTGTCGGTAAATTAATGATGCCGACCATGTCACAATACCTTTATTTGAGAGAAACTTCACCGTTAGGTATTGCTTCTGTCACGATGATCGCAGTTGATGCGACAAAAAATAGCATTAATGTAACACCTTCTTCTACGACATCAAATTCAAGTAAGGCAAGCGTTGTGTCAGCATTTGTAAATTCAAATATTTCAAATGCGAAAGTTGCTTCAGCAAACGTAGCGGTAGCTCCTGCAGTGGTGGTTCCTAATGATGCAATTGAGATCAGTGGAAACAGTAACGTATCTGTAGTTGCCAATAAATCATATGTGATCAAATCTGGAGTAACTTTTACAGGTAAGATTGATGCGAATAACGGAACAAGTAATGTAAAGATTTATGTTCAGGGCTCATGGAAAAACCCGAGTTATGAGTTAAATCTTGGTAACAATAATAATTTGACCATTACACAGACAGGATCCCTTAACCTCATCAATGTGACACAGAATACCACAGGTGGCTTTGTCAATTATGGGACAGCTTCTTTGTCTAAAATGGAAACAAGAAATAATGCCTTATATGTCAATTACGGTATTTTAGATGCTGATAAAGCAGATATTACAAATGGCAGTTTTACTAACTATGGTGTGGCAACTATTCAAAATTTAAGTAGTACGACTATTGGTACGGTAATTAGAAATGAAGGTACACTAACAGTAAAAAATGCAACATTAACCAATGCGATACTGGAAGCCGTTTGCCATACTACGATTGAATCGCTGACTACTAATGGTGCTAAGATATCAGTATCATCAGGTTCACTATTGAGTCTTGATAAATTGGATGCGGGTGGTACAGCGTTTACTTTAGCAGGGGCTGCAATTTTAGATGTAAAAAGTTTAGCTAAATTTAACAGTCAGGCTAGTACCATGACAGGTCCGTCATCTGGTCAGGCAGTTGCTCGTCTTAAGAAGGTTGATGTAAACAATCAAAATATGGCTATTACCTATTCTGGTAATTTAGAAGTAGCTAGTTCAGATCATACTGCAAATGGACAATGGAACACTTATTACGTGATCAATAGTCCTGCAAAACTGGTTGCTTATGACAAATCAACGGTCGTTATCGCAGGTACATCTTGTAATGCTGGTGGAAATAATGCTACCGGAGGTAATCCAAATGATCAAACAATAACTGAGGTAAATCTTGGGACTTATTCGTATGCGTTTGAAGATAATTGGCCTTCCTTCGGTGATTATGATATGAACGATTTTGTAACCGATGTTAACATTGTTAAATTCCAAAATTCAGCAAATAAAGTTACCAAAGTCAAGCTAACTGCTAAGTTAAGATCGGTGGGAGCTACACGACGTTTGGCTGCGGCTATTCAATTAGATGACGTACTGGCCACTAATGTAAAATCAGTTAGTTATTCTAAAGAAAGTTTTATAGGACAAAATTTGCCACTTGCATCTAATAAAGTAGAATCAGGGCAAAAGTATGCTGTTTTACCAATTTGTGATGATGCACATAAAGCTTTTGGTATTTCTGATATTCAATTTATTTCTACTCAGAACGGTAATTTTCAACCTGTTGATGTCGTTATTGTTGCCGAATTTAATACCGCATTAGATAATTTTACTTATGCAAATCTTAATTCATTTATAATTACAAATGGTTATAAATTGAATAGTAGAAATGAGGTACATATGATTGGATATAAAGGTACAGATAAGTTGAATACATCGCTTGTTGAATATCAGACAGATAAGGTTCATCAATTATCGGTTGGTGACCCTTTTAGATCACATGATGGTTACCCTTGGGCGCTATGTGTTCCAGTCTCGTTTAAATATCCAAGTGAAGGAAAGAATATTGTTGGCGTCTATGCAAAATTTAAGGATTGGGCATTGAGCGGCGGAATTCAGAATAAAGATTGGTATCTTAATAAATAGAAAATAATTGATTTAAAATTTCCTATATTACAAAGTTAAGTACTTCAGATCATCGGAAGTACTTAACTTTTTTAGGCTAAAAAATATCAAGTAGTGGGGCATTTGATACGTTTTAGGAAAATAAATACTTTTATATGTTAAATAATTCATGAAAAAGAACATCCTAATAATTGATGATAAACCGGCTATTGGTCAATTAATAACATTATATTTAAGTGCTGATTATGATTTTCGCTTTTTTCCAAATGCGATTGATGCTTATAATTGGCTAAAGGATGGTAATATAGTAGACCTGATTCTATCGGACTACACGATGCCCGAAATGAACGGTTATGAATTGTTGGTCATGATTAAACAAAATGAATTTTTAAAAGATATTCCTGTTATTATCCTTTCTGGTGAAGATAATACCAACACACGCATTAGTTTGTTAGAAGGGGGAGCTGAGGATTTTATTTTAAAACCATTCAATCCTTTGGAATTGAAGCTGAGAATTAAAAAAGCATTAAAGTAATGCCACAATATAGCGGTTATTTTTACTTTGGTAATAGTTTGCAAAATTTTGACTATTTCAGAATTCAGGTTCTTGATACATTGGGGGTAGAGTTAAAGTATTTTAGCTCTTTCGAAAGTATGGATCAGTATTTTCAACACCAACGTGGGCAGCTTCTTTCTGTTATCTTTTACGAAAAGAGTTCAAGTTTGATGACCGATATACGTCAATTGACCAAACTAAACTCATATGGAAAAGAAACGCTTCTATTTTTAGTGGGTAATGGTTTTACTTTGCTCGAAAAGAAATCTTATCTGGAAGCAGGGGTAACCAATACCATCACTTACAATGCGAGCAAAGATGTATTCCAATCCATAAAAAAATATATTCAACTTTATTTCGAGGCCGCTGCACAAACCGAAAGGTTTAACGCATCAGCATCTTCCTTTCCTAAACTTCGCATTCCAATAGGTAAGCGGCTTTTCGATATTGCCGTTTCTTCTTTATTGATTTTAATGTTATCTCCAATACTCATAACAGCCTATCTGGCGATTATTATTGAAAGTAAAGGACCTGCTGTCTACCGTTCGAAGCGCATCGGAGCAGGATATTACATGTTTGATTTTTATAAGTTCAGATCCATGTATGCTGATGCTGATAAGCGTCTCAAAGAGTATATGATGCATAATCAATATGCAAAACAAGAGGTTCCTGTTGTGATCAACTCCCGGTCTTATGTCAATGCCGAAGTGCCACAATTTACGGTCGATGAATTAAGGGATGTATTGATAGACGATGACACCGTGTTTAAAGTCTCTGATATTGGCGGAAAACAAAAAAAAGCGGCTTTTTTTAAGTTGGAGAAAGATCCGCGTGTTACTAAAGTAGGCCGCATTTTAAGAAAATATAGTATCGACGAGTTGCCGCAATTGTTCAATACTTTGTTCGGAGATATGTCCATTGTTGGGAATAGACCTCTGCCTTTATATGAAGCAGAAATGTTGACCACTGACGATAGTGTTGAGCGCTTTATGGCCCCTGCAGGTATAACCGGATTATGGCAAGTTGAAAAAAGAGGCGATAACGGAAGTATGTCCGATGAGGAGCGTATTCAGCTTGATATTGATTATGCTAAAAACTATTCTGTATGGATGGATATTAAGATATTGTTTAAGACATTTTCAGCTTTTATCCAAAAGGCAGATGTTTAAATTGCATTCACTACAGTATAATCATTAATCTGAATATAGTTCTTTATCATTAAAAATTTATTTGAACGAAAATTAAGCTATATTTAATTGTAAACGAGTCTGGAGTGACATAGTAGGTGAAAAAATAGTGGGTGTCATAAATCAAATAAGAAAAATATCAAGCTGAGAGAAACAAACTAATTGCTATAATCAAATGAAACATTTTATTACTTTATTTCTATTTTTAATCGTGGCAAAAAGTTTTAGCTATGGACAAAGTGTAATGAACACAGCAGCACTTGTCGATTATAATAAACTTTTGCTGCCACCACTTGAAGAACTTTTTGAGAATGCAAAGAAAAGTCCTAGTGTAGAAATGTTTGAATCGAAGATGATGGAACAGGATAATCTTTTAAAATCAGAAAAAAGAAGCTGGCTAAAATATTTTAAAGTTGGGGGATCATGGCAATATGGAAACATAGGTGTCAACTCCATGTTTACCGATCAATACACGCCATTATTTTATCAGTACTCTGGTGCTACTCAGAATTCTTTTTTTGTAAATGGTGCAGTATCTGTTCCTATCGATGATTTATTTGACCGTTCTAATCGTGTTAAAAGGCAAAAGATGCAACGACGCTCAACTGAATTGGAAATGGAAAAGTGGTTTGATGAGCAAAAAATGCGTATTATAGATTCATATGTTAAAGTTATGAATGCGATGGCAATATTAAAGAAAAAAACCGAGAACTTAACATTGACCGAAACCCAGTTGAAAATGGTGGAAGCTGATTTTGCCAATGGCCATGCGGGTATCACTGATCTGAATGCCGCAAAGAAAATGGAAGTAGAAGCTTTTGAAGCTTTTAAATTAACTGAAAGTACTATTACCGCTGAACTTTTACATTTGGAAATTTTGAGCCGTACTAAAATTCTAAGTAAATAGAAATGGGTATTATAATTTATATTATTAAATCTTTATATAGATTTAAATGGTGGTTGATCGTATTGCCGATCTTGGTTATGTGTACTGTAATTTATTTTACCAGAAACATGAATCGGCAATACGAATCGGATATGACGATTTATACAGGTATCATCTCTACAAATGGTAATGATCTTTCACAAGATGGTAAACAAGATTGGAACGTACTTAAAAATTCATTACTGAATGTTATTAATACAATCGGTTCTAAAGAAACGATGCGTGCTGTTTCATTAAAACTTTTTGCCCGTACGATGATCAATGGGGACTTGACTAAAGATAATAACTATATATCTAGTGCACATTATCGAGAATTATTGGCCATTACACCCCAAGCTGTTCAAAAACTTATTGATAAAAGTTCAGAAGAACGCACGGTAGAAAATCTTAAAAAGTATGAAAAGATGGATGCCAACAATTTTGTATATGGACTTTTTAATTGGAACCATCCTTACTTCAGCTACGGTGCACTAAGTAAGATCGAAATTAAACAGGTTGATAATAGTGATATTCTCCTTGTAAATTATGAAAATAACGATGCAGGGATCACCTATCAAACACTTAATATTTTGAGTGAAGTATTTGCCGATGAGTATAAAAATCTTCAGTACGGGAATACCAATAATGTCATTAAATATTTTGAATCTGAACTTGCACGAATCGGAAAAGATTTGTTTTTGAAAGAAGATTCACTCACAAAATTCAATGTTCAAAATCGTGTTATTCATTACGATAAACAAACAGAAGCTGTAACGATATTGGACAAAGATTATGAGATTAGAAAACAGGATGCGTTATCGGCCCGAAACAAAGCTCAAGTAAGTATTGTCCAATTAGAAGCAGGAATTGATGCCAATATTAAAAGCATTAAAAATAATGCCCAATTTTTGGCCAAGCTAAGAGATATATCCGATTTGAACTATTCAATTTCTCAAATTGAATCTTATCAACCAGATTCCTTAGGAAAAGCAGTTAAAGGGTCAGAACCAACGCTTAATCAGCTTAAGTCAAAATTAAAGAATCAAGAGCGAAGTTTTCATGATTTTATACAAGATTATTCTTCCCAGAAGTATACAAAAAATGGTTATCCAAATGCAAATTATGTTGTACAATGGGTGGATGAATTACTAAAGCTGGAGCAAGCGCAGGCAGATATACAAGTTGTTAATGATTTTAAAACAGAATTAGACAAAATGTATTCTCATTATTCACCAATAGGGTCATTACTTAAAAGGCAGGAGCGGGGAATAAATTTTACAGAACAAAGCTATCTTTCTGTTTTAGGGGGGCTGAATGCGGCTCGTCTTCGACTAAAAAGTCTTGAGATGAGTTCTGCGACATTGAAAGTTATCAATCCTGCTACATACCCTTTAAATTCTAAGCCTACCAAGCGTAAAATGTTGGTTTTAGGTTCGTATTTCGGAACCTTGGCATTTCTGTTGGGTTGTTTATTGGTGTTAGAATTGGTTGATCGAACTTTGCGTGATAAAGTTAGAACAGACCGTATCACAAAGGGGAATGTTATTGGTGCATTTCCTAATAAAAGAAACGGGCGTTATCAGGATCAGATCATGAAGATCGCTGCTCAAGCTTTATCCAATCAGTTATTTGGTTATTATAGGAAGGATAATAATACAAATTTTATAAATGTATTAAAATTTGATTCTTCGGTCGAAAGCAGGAGCGTCATTCAGTATGTGATGGAAGAATGGAGGAGTATTGGTCTCCATGTTGAATCACTGCAGGAAGGGGATGATTTTAATGCGAAATCAAGAGAGTTTTTGATCGAGTCGAAATTAATTGAAAATATAAGGAATGCTGGCAATGATTTTATGCTAGTTGGACATACCAATCTTTTCAATGTTCCTGTACCATCTTCTTATCTTTCTCAAGCATCTGTAAATTTATTGATGCTCAATGCCGAATCTACCTGGAAAGAAGAGGATGAAGAGTTATTTAAAGATCTTGTGAAGAGAAGTAGTGATGTACCAGTAGTTATCTGTTTAGTAAATGCCGATAGGTTTGCCATTGAAACTTTTACCGGGATGTTACCACCTTATAGCTTCTTTAGGCGGTTGGAATACAAATTTTCGCAACTGGGACTTACAGCTTCTAAGGCTTAACGAGGATGGCATGTTTGAACGGGAATTACTAAAGGGGTTTTTATTTGAAAAGCATGGTTTGAAAATCATAGCTATATTAGGCTGTATTCTACTTGCCTTTCTTGCTGTATCTGGTGGTGTCTTACCTTTAATAGGTTTTGCCCTTATACCTTTTATTTTTTGTTTTCTACTGGTCTGCATTAAAAACCCATTTATTAGTTTTCTATTTTTATTTACCGTCTGTTTTTTCATCATGGGAATCTTACGTTACGTAAGTATTCCTATGCCACCAAGTTTAGTCGTGGATTTAGTAATTTTGTTTAATTTTATCGTTTTAGCACTAAATCATCTATATCACAACTATAATTCCAAGTTTAAATTACCTCCATTTTTCTATGTTTCATTGTGTTGGACAGTTTATTGTTTAGTCGAGATATTTAATCCATCGGGGACCTTTGGCAATTGGTTAGGTACAATACGAGCTATAGCGATTTATATCATTCTGTTTCAATTTTTGGTTTATTACATCTTTAAGGATGTTCAGAAATTAAGGGGATTTCTTATTTTTTGGGCTGTATTGGTTTTATTGGCAGCTCTTAAAGCTATGGGCCAGAAATTTATCGGAATGGATACCGATGAGAAAATCTGGCTTTATACGTTAGGGGCTCATACGCACGTCATTTATAGTGGTATTCGATATTTTTCTTTTTTTACAGATGCAGCTAATTTTGGTTGCCATATGGGTTTAGCTATGGTGGTCTTCTCCATATTATTTTTCTATGAAAAAGATAAAGGCGTTCGATTTTTTTATTTTATTGTTGCTGCTTTTGCCATGTATGGTATGTTGATTTCAGGAACCAGATCTGCAATGGCTATTCCAGTTGCTGGATATGCCTTTTATATCGTATTACTGAAGCAATGGCGACTCATGGTTATCGGGTCTATTTTATTTGTTGCTGTTTTTTGTTTTCTATCATTGACAACTATTGGAAATAGCAATGCCGATATTAGACGTATGCGTACGGCGTTTCAATTTAAAGAAGATGCTTCGTTCAATTTACGTAAGGAAAATCAAAAAAAAATGAAAGCTTTCATGGGGGATTATCCTATTGGTTTAGGTCTTGGAGCCGCTAAAAATGCAGGTGAAGATGATCTTTTACATGGTCTTCCTACTGATACTTCTTTTGTCTTTATCTGGGTTGAGACAGGTGTTATTGGTTTGGTGCTCTATATATTTATTTGGCTTTGTTGTCTGGCACTATGTTTTTACTTTGTTTGGTTCAAATTAAAAGATCCAATGATTCGAGGTATATGTAGTGCAGCAGCAGCTGGGATTGCTGGTATGCTGTTAGCAGGTTATGGAAATGAAGTCTTGCATCAGTTTCCCACTGGCGAAACTATTTATATTCTGATGGCTATAGCTATGTTATGTCCCTATTTAGATAAAAATAAACAAAATGGCGTTATCTCCTAAAGTTTCTTTTATTACAGTTAATTATAATGGTTTTAGGCATACCGAAAATTTGTTACGTACCATTTTTGACAATGATTTCAGTTTCGATTTCGAGGTTATCGTATTAGACAATGGATCAAGATTTAATGAGTTTGCACAACTTCTAGCGCATTATCCACTCATAAAAGGATGTTATCTGCATGAAAATTTAGGTTTTGCAGGAGGCAATAATCGAGGGTTAGAACTAGCAACCGGCGATTATTTGTTTTTTATAAACAATGATACATTGCTGCCGTATAAGTCAGAAAATCAAATACAGGCAATGATTTCATTTTGTGAGTCAAAACCTCAAGTTGGGGGGCTTTCTCCTAAAATATTGTATGCTGAGCCTGAAAATTTAATTCAGTTTGCTGGAAGCACCCTTTTATCTCCCATTACTTTAAGAAATAAGCAATTAGGCTATCGTGAATATGACCAGGGTCAATATGACCAGATACATCCGATTCCTTATTTTCATGGAGCAGCAATGTTTGTTCCTAAAAAAGTTGTTGATATCGTAGGAGGATTACCCACTTGTTATTTTCTGTATTATGAAGAAATTGATTGGTCTTGTACCATTACAAAACAATTTGATTTGTATTATTTCCCAGGAGCCAAAATCTATCATCTGGAGAGTGCTTCTACAGGATTAGATAGTCCATTTAAAACTTTTTATCTTACCCGTAATCGATTATTATTTGCCTATCGGCAACGGAAAGATCTGGTAAGACTTTGTGCAATTTGTTATTTAGTTTTTTTTGCTTTCCCTCTTAATATGTGTCGCTTTTTTATTAAATTGAAATTTAAACACTGTTGGGCAATGATTCGTGGTCTTTTCTCAGGTTTTCGCTGGATTGTCGGTTTAAACCGTTGATACTTTTATATGATGCTTTTATTTTTCTGGTATACTGATTTTCTGTTTTTCATCATCTTCACTTTTTGGGTCGCGTATGTTTTTGTATTTGCCTGTGCTTCACGTATAAAAGGCAAACATATTTTCCCAAATTCCAACGATCATTTACGTTTTGTGGTGCTGTTTCCTGCTTATAGAGAAGATAATGTTATCCTAGAAAGTGTTATGCAATTTAAAAAGCAATATTATCCAAGTGACTGTTATCAGATTGTGGTGATCTCCGATGAAATGCTTGATTCTACGAACGAAGTGCTTACTCAAATGGAGGTGCTGGTGCTCCATCCACAAGGAATGAAACGTTCTAAAGCTTCAGCATTAAATGGTGCAATGTTACGGTTGGATAATCAACTGTTTGACGCTGTGGTTGTTATGGATGCAGATAACCTTGTTTTTCCAGATTTTCTTAATCAAGTAAATAATGCTTTTTCGTGTGGTGCACAGGCTGTCCAAACACATAGGATAGCAAAAAATACAGGGACAACTGCCGCAATTCTGGATGGTGTTAGTGAAGAGATCAATAATTCTATTTTTCGTTTGGGGCATTCTTGTCTTGGTTTACCTGCGGCTTTGATCGGATCGGGTATGGCATTTGAATATAATTGGTTTAAAGAGCGCATTTCACAGATTGATTCAATGGGTGAGGATAAGTTTTTAGAATATTATTTACTAATTGATCGTATAAATACGATCTACTTGAATCATGTTTTTATTCTCGATGAAAAAATCCAAAATAGTAGAGACTTTTCTCAGCAGCGTCGTCGTTGGATTGCTTCGCAAATTGATATTTTTAAGATTGCCTCCAAACAATTTTGGAAAGCTGTTTTGACTCGAAATTGGCCATTGATAGATAAAATTTTTCAATGGTCCATGCCCCCGCGTATTATAATGCTCGGTGTCATTCCTATCATCTTTTTTTCCTCCTTGTTGATCGCGGACATATCTTCACTAAAGTGGTTTTTTTTATTTATCTTGTATTTAACAGGACTCGCCTTAGCAATTCCAGCTAAATTGTATTCAAAACGATTATTATTAGCTGTATTTACCTTGCCACGTATGTTTTTTGCTATGTTGAGCAGTATCTTGCATTTTCGTTCGGGTAGATCGACTTTTATCCATACCAAGCATGGAGATGTATTGGAAGAAAAAAAAGAAGGAAATAGCTAATTGAATCAATTAAAGTAAGATTACATTTGTTTAGTATGAGCTTAAAAGATAAAATCAAAGAGTCTCCTCGTTTAAAAATGTGGTTACATGGAGTTTTGATGCATCCTGTGAGGACTCGCCCTCGATGGTATTTACGTTTGTTTCAATTTTTATATGTTCGTCGAGGAAAGGGATCTGTCATCTATCGTAGTGTACGACGGGACATCGTTCCTTTTAGAAAATGTGAAATAGGCTCATATACGGTAATTGAATCGTTTTCTTTACTCAATAATGCAGTAGGAGATCTTCTTATTGGAAGTAATTCACGTATTGGAATGGGGAATACGGTTATTGGACCTGTTCATATTGGAGATTATGTTCATATTGGTCAGCATGTCCTTATTTCAGGTCTGAATCATTGCTATGAGGATGTTAATTTATCCATTTCTGAGCAAGGTGTCGAGGTCGAACGAGTAAGCATTGCAAATAATGTTTGGATAGGCGCCAATGTAGTTATCCTGCCAGGTATTTCTATTGGTGAGCACAGTGTTGTTGGGGCAGGTGCAGTTGTCACAAAAAATGTCCCACCTTTTACAGTAGTGGTAGGAAATCCGGCTAAAATTGTTAAAAAGTGGGATGTTGCGCAGCAAAAGTGGGTCAAAAATGGATAAAAATAATCCTAAGATTAGTATAATTATGCCTGTTTACAATACCGCGGCATATGTTGATGCGGCTATTAAGAGCGTTATTTCCCAAAGATTTAAAGATTTTGAGTTGATCCTGATAAATGATGGATCTACAGATGGTAGCTTAAATATTTTGGAAAAATGGGCATTAAATGATGATCGCGTGAAAGTATTTTCGCAGGATAATCAAGGCTTATCGGCAGCAAGAAATGCAGGAATCGCTCAATCCAGTGGTAAATATGTGTATTTTATGGATAGCGATGATCTAATAGCGCTAGATATATTTGATTCATGTTATAAGTATTGTGAGAAAGAACAATTGGACTTTACCTTTTTTGATGCTGATGTATTTAGCGATGATGTTCAAAATTTAAATTTTGTCAACAGCTTTCATTATAAACGGCAAGAGTTTGTTCATGAAGTTGTTATGTCAGGCAAGGAGGCTTTTGATTACCTTTTGAGATGTGGTGAATTTTTCTCTTCTGTATGTCTCTTATTTATAAATAGAAATTTTTTAAGTAAGATCGCATTAACCTTTGAAAAGAGAATAATACATGAGGATGAGTTATTCACTTCGATTGTTTTTTTTGAAGCCAAACGTGTCGCTTATTTGCGATCATCTTATTTTTTACGTCGCGTCCGTATGGATTCAATCATGACTTCAGCGTATTCAATGAAAAATATTCAAAGTTATTTTATTGTAGGAGAGAAGCTTTTGCAGTATGGAAGAACAAATAAAGATGTTGCTGCACTTGTTGATCTCTATTTAAAAAGAATGATAGATGCGGCAGTTTGGAAAGCTTATCAGATGTCTTTGAGAAATAGAATTAAAGTTTTTCTTTTAAGTTTATGGTATTGGAGAAGATATGTAAAAAAGAAAACATTTGCAGTTTTATTATTTAAGAAATATACAATAAGTTTATGAAAACTACCCAGCAGCAAGTGATATCAGGAGTTTTTTTTACTGCTATAGCTAAATATTCTAATTTAGTGATTTCGCTTGTCGTTACTGCTGTCCTTGCAAGGCTTCTATCCCCCGACCAGTTTGGTGTGATTGCTATTGCTATGGTCATTATAGCTTTTTTAAATCTTATAGCTGATATAGGTCTATTTCCTGCTGTCATTCAATATAAAGATTTGGACAGAAAAGAGCTGGGTGAGTTGTTTTCTTTATCTTGTTACTTAGGCTTATTATTAGCATTGGTGTTATTTTTTATTTCTCCTTTTTTAGGTAATTATTACAAAGAGCCACTACTTGAGAATGTTGTAAAGCTATTATCCATCAGTTTATTTTTTACTGCTAGTTCGGTAGTTCCCAATGCCTTGTTCTATAGAGAGAGGATGTTTAAATTCATAGCAATAAGAAGCTTTATTGTTCAGGTTATTTTAGGAGTTATTTCAATAGTTGCGGCCTTCTCTGGCGTGGGTATTTATGCCTTATTGATTAATCCTATTCTTTACAGTATACTTATCTTTATAGTCTCTTATTTTCATTTTCCACTACCATTTAAATTTAAGATTTCTTTAAATTCTCTTCAGCCAGTTTTAAAGTATTCAAGTTTTCAGTTTTTGTTTAATATCGTTAATTATTTTGGTAAAAACTCAGATACCTTGCTCATTGGTAAATATTTAGGGGTCGATTTATTGGGATATTATGATAAAGCCTACCAACTGATGTCACTTCCCCTGCAGAATATTACGCAAGTAATTACTCCTGTTATTCATCCGATTTTAAGTATGAAAAAAGATGATACAAGACAATTGATTGCTGCTAGTGAAGAACTTGTTAGACTTTTGGCTTTAATTGGGTTTCCACTTGCCGCATTTTTATACTTTTCTGCAGGAGATCTAATTTATCTATTTTTTGGACCTCAATGGGATCAAGCTATCCCGGTATTTCAAATATTGAGTCTCACGATAGGTTTTCAGCTCATTTTGTCTTCTTCCGGATCTATATTTCAGACTACAGGTGATACAAAAAGTATGTTTTTCTCGGGACTTTTTTCAGCAGTTTTAAATGTTACTGGCATATTGATTGGAATTTTTTATTTTAAATCAATTTTAGCCGTTGGTAAGTGTTTGAGTATAACAATCAGTATGAACTTTATATTTACATATTGGCTGATGTATATAAAAATTTTTAAAAGAGGGATGATAAAGTTTTTATATCTTTTTCTAAAGCCAGTACTGGCCAGCTTATTTTTAGGTGCACTACTCTATATTTGTACTATGCTTTTTATTTTCGATGTTATTTGGTTAAGATTGTTGCTAAAAAGTGTAGTTTCTTTACTTTTTTTTACTGCTTTTGTTTGGTTTGGAGGGTATAAGTCTTACGTGGATCAGTATTTGAAAAAAGGTGAAACTAAATAATGTACATAATTTTAATATATACGGACTAAATCGTGTTTTGCTTTATGGGGTTGAAAATTTTATTTCTTGTTTTTCATGGATTTAGTGCGCACAATGGCATCAGTAAAAAGATATTTGGACAGGTAAAAGGTTTGCAGGATTGCGGTGCAGATGTGCAACTTTGTTATTATGAAGTCTTGGATAATGGTCATCGCGTTTGGAAAGTGAATGAAAAATTACTTGTTGATTTTGGTAGTGGGCATTGGGCGAAATTGAAAAAAAGATTTGATTTTTCAGCATTAATAGCACATGTTCAAAAGGAAAGTATAAATTTAGTTTATATGCGCTCTTATCATAATGCAAGCCCTTTTATTACAGCTGCTGTGAAGAAAATCCGTAAAGCTGGAGCCCAGGTTGTGATGGAGATACCTACATACCCGTATGACCAAGAATATATTCGTCGTATTGATAAAATAATGCAATTACCAGATCGCCTTTTTAGAAATTCATTGGCAGCACATCTCGATGGCATTGTTACATTTTCTCAAAATGAAGAGATTTTTGGAAAGAAAACAATACGTATTTCTAACGGGGTTGATTTTGATGCACTTCCGATTCGAATACCGAAGCCTAGGATAGCAAAAGAAATCCATCTTCTAGGGGTTGCAGAGATTCATTACTGGCATGGCTTTGATCGGGTTATTCGAGGATTAGGAAATTATTATAAGGAAAATCATGAAACTAAAGTTTATTTTCACATTGTCGGAAATTTCAGTGGAAAGGTCGAAGAACATGCCATAGTCTCTGCTATAGATACATTCAAACTAAAGGAATTCGTGGTGATGCACGGTGCCCTTTGGGGAAAAGATCTTGATGATATATTTGATCTGGCCGACTTTGCCATTGGAAGCCTTGCTCGACATCGGAGCGGAATAACCTTTATTCGTACACTGAAAACTAGAGAATATGCTGCCCGGGGCATACCTTTCATTTATTCTGAAATAGACTCTGATTTTGAAGACAAGCCTTATGTACTAAAAGCATTGCCGGACGAATCACCTATTAATATCAAACAAATTGTGGACTACTGTTCAGTATCTCTTTTATCTCCTCAAGATATTCGGGCCGATATATCCGACTTGTCTTGGAGTTGTCAGATGGAAAGAGTGCTTGATACTTTAAATTTAAACTTATGACCGGTTTTTTGAATAAAATAATAGAAAAAATACGTTATAATGTGATAATCGAATGGTATAATCTGTTATCCATAGTCACCCGTAGAGAGCAGCTGATAATCCCAAAAGTTCTCTCGATCGAGCAAACTATCCAAGAAATCGTTGCTACACGCTGTTCCATTAGCCGATTTGGTGATGGTGAGATGCTTTTGATTGGTGGTGAAGGCATTCGCTTTCAGTCGAGTGATCCACTTCTTTCAAAAAGATTGGCAGAGGTGTTAATAAGTGATCTCCCCAATCATAAAGTTTGTATATCTGATGCATTTATAGATCTAGAAAGGTATAACAGGCGTGCTCGACGATTTTGGCGTGCACATTTTTATCTGTATGGCTATTTATGGGACAAATATCTTATAAAAAATAAATGTTACGGGAATACTTTTATTACAAGACCATATATTGATTTTCATGATAAGAATACATCTGAATTATGGTTTACGCTTTTAAAGGAAATTTGGAGCGGACGTGATATTGTCTTTGTTGAAGGGGAAAAAAGCCGTTTAGGAATGGGAAATGATCTTTTTCAAAATGTGAATAGTATTAAACGTATTTTATGTAAATCAAAAGGTGCATTTACGCAATATGATGATATTATCAATGAGGTCTTAAAATTGAACAAAAATACACTTATATTGATTGCTTTAGGGCCAACCGCTACCGTACTTGCCTATGATTTGTGTCGTTATGGTTATCAGGCTATAGATGTTGGTCATATTGATATTGAATATGAATGGTTTAAAATGGGCGCTACGCATAAAGTTAATATTAGATCAAAGTATGTTAATGAAGTGGTCGGCGGTGACCATGTTGTCGTACAAGACGAGGACCGCTATCAAAGTCAAATTTTAAAAAGGTTGGTATAGGTCGATGAAAATTTTATATTATTTACCTTCTTTATATCCTGCAGGCGGATTGGAAAGAATCATTATTTTCAAAGCAAATTATTTTGCAGATAATTTTCCAGATTACGAAGTTATTGTACTGACATCAGAACAACGGAACAAACCTACTTTCTTTCCTCTTTCCGACAAAGTAAAGCATATTGATCTGGATGTGTGTATCGATTATCCTTTTGATCAGCCTTTAGTATTAAAACTTTTGCGTTTTCCTTTTCTTTATTATAAATTCAAAAAACGCTTTATTCAGACCCTGCATGATGAAAAACCTGATATTGTTATTTCTACTGTAAGACGTGAAATTAATTTTTTGGCTGAATTGGACGATGGTAGTGCCAAGCTTGCTGAATTGCATGTGACAAAGGAATTTTATCATCCAAATTTCAGCATTGGTATAAGCAATTGGTTGCAACAATGGAAAGATCGATTGCGTACAAGCAAGCTTAAAAAGATGGATGGCGTGGTATTTCTGACCCAACAGGAAAAGATGTTATGGCCAGAACTTCATAATTTGCGTGTCATCCCCAATCCAGTAGTATTAGAGCCGCGATTATCTTCTTCATGTGAAGCTAAACAAGTCATTGCCGTGGGTAGGTACGTGCCACAGAAAGGTTTTGATTTACTCATAGAAGCTTGGGCCATCGTAAATGCTCGCCATAAGGATTGGATATTGAAAATATTTGGTGAAGGAGAAGGATTAAATTTAAAAGAACAGATTGATTCCTTGTCATTGACATCTTGTTGTATTTTGGAACCTACTACAATCGCAATTGAAGAAAAGTATTGTGAAAGCTCTATTTTTGTACTGTCGTCACGTTATGAGGGCTTCGGGATGGTATTGGTAGAAGCCATGACTTGTGGCGTACCAGGAGTGGCATTTAATTGTCCTTCAGGGCCCAGCGAAATCATCGAGGAAGGAGTTGATGGGTTTTTAGTTGAAAATGGAAATGTAGCACAATTGGCCGATCGAATTTGCCAATTGATTGAAAATGACACGATGAGAAAAGAAATGGGAGCCAACGCAAAAATCAATAGTGAACGTTTTAATATGCGGAATATTGCTATATTATGGAAAGATCTATTTGATTCTTGTACTGGTAAAGCTAACAAGGTATGATTTATTTGCTATGGAAAAGAAACTTAAACTTGCTTTTATTGTTCCAGGTTTATTCTACCCCAGTGGTATGGAGCGTGTATTGACAGCCAAAGTAAACCACTTTGTCACCCATTTCGGCTATGATATCCATATTTTTTTGACAGACGGAAAAGATTTGAAACCCTATTATCCGTTAGATGAAAGGATAAAATTGCACCATTTGGATATTAATTATGATGGTATTTTTGTATTGCCATTTTTTAAGCGTGTTTTCTCTTACTGGAAGAAACAACGTCTTTTTAAGAAAAGGCTGGAGCAGCAATTGTCGGCAATTAGACCCGATATTACCGTGTCCTTATTGCGACGTGATGTTAACTTTCTAAATGACCTTAAAGATGGTAGTCTTAAAGTCGGCGAATTGCATTTTAACAAACTTATTTATCGTCAATTTACAGATCGTAGATTTCCGCTTTTCATGCAAAAAGCAATTTCTAATTTGTGGCAGAGACAATTGCATGAAAATTTAAAAAAATTAGCCGCTTTTGTTGTGTTGACATATGAAGATGCCGGATATTGGAAAGGACTTGATAATATTTCAGTCATTCATAATCCGTTATCCTTCTATCCTGATAAGGCTGCTCCATTAGAAAATAAGCAAGTTATTTCGGTTGGAAGAATGACCCATCAAAAAGGCTTTGACTTGCTTATACAAGCGTGGAAATTGGTAGCTGGCAAACATCCGGATTGGATTTTGAGAATATATGGGGGAGGAGAAAAAGAATCATATCAATCGATGATTGATACATTTGGTATAAGCAAAAATTGTTTTCTAGAAGAAGGAACTTCTGCTATAGGTGAAAAATATTACGAAAGCTCTATTTTCGTTCTATCCTCGAGATATGAAGGATTTCCTATGGTGTTGGGCGAAACGATGGCCTATGGTGTTCCTCCGGTATCTTTTACTTGCCCATGTGGTCCTCGTGATATTATCGTGCATGAGCGCAATGGTTTGTTGGTTGAAAATGGTCATATTCAACAGTTGGCCGATAATATTTGTTATCTCATAGAAAACGAACGAGAACGTAAATTAATGGGACGAAATGCCAGAAATGACGTTCAAAAATTTGATATTGAACATATTGCTCTTCAATGGCGCAATCTTTTTGAATCTTTAAAGCAAATTTAGCTCACCATGATCAATAAAAAGACTAAGTCTCCGTGGTATCAGAAATATTTATCCACTTACAATATTTCTCCAGATAAAGTGCCAGCATCTGTCACAGATATTATTGCTAAACAGTTAAAACAGCAACAGTGTGAAAATCCCGTGGTTACAGTTTCTGTGATTGCGTATAATGAAGACAAAAATTTATGGGCCTGTTTGTGGGCATTAAGTGATATGCAGTGCTCTTATCCTATAGAAATTATAGGCGTCAATAACAATTCATCAGATCTTACAGAAGAAATATTTATAAAATCTGGGATTCCCTATTTTAACGAGCTGCGTAACAGTTGTGGATTTGCTAGGGAGTGTGGTCTTTTAAATGCAAGAGGTAAATATCATATCAATATTGATGCAGATACTCTTTATCCTCCAAATTACGTATCAATAATGGTTGATGCATTATCACAAAAGGGGGTAGTTGCAGCAAGTTCTTCTTGGGGATATATAGCAGACAAAGATCATAGCCGCCTTTCTCTATGGTGTTATGAAGGAATAAGAGATATCTTTTTATTTTTTCAATCTATTAACAAACCAGAGTTGAGTGTTCGAGGGCTTGTATTTGCTTATCATACAGCATTAGCAAAAAAAGTGGGAATACGTACTGATATCAAACGTGGTGAAGATGGTTCATTAGCCTTAGCCTTAAAAAAATTTGGGAAGATTGTATTTGTACGCAATAAAAACGCTAAGGCAATTACGGGTTATGGTACGCTCAGTGCTGATGGTTCTTTATTCAATAGTTTTAAAGTTCGTGTTTTAAAAGGTATTAAAAATTTACCTAGCATGTTTTCTCGTAATAATAGATATGAAGATGATGAAACCAATATTATAAATAATAACAAATAATTAGTATATTTTTGTCTTAAATACATCTGTCTTATGCTTGAGGTTGTTTTTTGGTGCTGTATTTTTCTAGTACTCTATACCTATGTGGGTTATGGAATGCTTATTTTTGTTCTAGCCAAATACAAACCTTACCAAAGAGATAAAGGTTATAACACCTATCAAGAAGCCGAATTACCGGAATTGACCTTATTTATAACCGCTTATAATGAAGCCTCGATTATAGCAGCAAAGATGGCTAATTGTCGCGCTTTGCTTTACCCTGCAGAAAAATTAAACATCCGCTGGGTTATTGATGGAAGTACGGACGATAGCGCTTTGTTATTGCGAGAATACATGGATGTAGAGGTTGTTGATTCCCCGCTCAGAAAAGGAAAAACCGCCGCTATCAATCATGGAATGCAATCCGTCCATACACCGATTGTTGTTTTTACCGACGCAAACTGTTTGTTGAATACCGATGCTTTAAAAATCATTGCACGCCAATTTAACGATCCCAGCATTGGTTGTGTATCCGGAGAGAAAAGGGTAGCTTTTATAGATGATGATACCATATCCTCTAAAGGAGAGGGCACCTACTGGAAATATGAATCACTGTTAAAGAAACTTGATTTTGAGTATTATTCTACCGTAGGTGCTGCGGGTGAACTTTTTGCTATTCGTACCTCACTATTTACCGTTATGCAGGAAGATACCCTGTTGGACGATTTTATGCTGTCTATGGGGATTGCGAAACGAGGTTATCGCATTGCCTATACACCCGATGCGTATGCCGTAGAATCAGGATCACTTAATATGGAGGAAGAGGCAAAAAGAAAACAACGTATTGCAGCAGGAGGTTGGCAGTCCATTGCACGGCTCTTACCTTTGCTGAATATCTTTACTTATGGCAAACTAAGCTTTCAGTACCTGTCACATCGTGTGTTGCGCTGGTCGGTAACACCATTTGCACTATTTGCCCTTTTTCCGCTATCCTTTATTATTGGAATAGGATACAGCTCATATTTAAATGTGTTTAATATCATTTTTGTTCTTCAGGTCATCTTTTACCTTTGCGCAGGTTTAGGATATCTGAAGCGAGAAAATCAGCATGTATCCAAACTTTTTTATGTTCCCTACTATTTTATATTTATGAATATAAATATCCTATTCGGAATTTACTACTTATGGAGTAAGCAACACCGTGGCGGATGGGAGAAATCACAGCGGAAATAATTTAGCGAACAGCATGGAGCCAAGAGCATTACATCAATTAAAATATTTGGAAAAGATCTTAGATCTTACCAGCGATACCTTATTCCTGATCGATCAGGAAAATGTATGTGCCGATGCTATTGTTAAGACCGACAATCCGATCATTAATTCGCGGATTCAGTTGGTAGGCACTAATTTTCTTACTCTTTTACCGGCCTCCACCTCGGAGCTTCTAGCGCTGGAATTTACGAAATGCCGTGAAACGGGAGAAACTTCCAACCTGAATTACGATTTACCAACAGAAGATCAGACTTACTACTTCAAATTTATTATCCATAAATTTGATGAAGAGCATCTGCTCTGCCAATATCGTGATATCACGCAGCGGAGCAATATGAAACACCGTCTCAAATCAGCATTGAAAGCACAGCTTGAGGTCGGTAAAGTTGCTATGATCGGGCATTGGCGTTTTGATGTCAGGCAGCAAGAATTTTTGCACACCGGTTATTCCAATCTTTTGCGAGTGAATCTGATGGAACCGAAAATCACAACCATGAATGATCTGCTGGTATCCGTTCATCCCGATGACCGTAAGAAGATACGCGATTTTGTGAATAACGACAAAGCCGAATATAGTACGATGGAATACCGGATGGTACTTGCCGGTCTGCCCATCACTTATATTCGGACCACAAAATATGCCAAATATATCGAAAATGACAATTGTATCATTGAAGGCTTTTCACAGAATGTGAGTGATTTCATGAAAAATCGCAATGAGCTTGAGATGGTTTTAGCAGTTGTCAACAATGCTCCTTACAGTATATTTGCCTGTCATACCGATGGTCAGTTGGCTTTTGCAAACAAAGCCTGCCGTCAACAGAATGGCCTCTCCGAAGAAGAAGCAATTGAGCACATGAAGGTCTATGAGCGCTTAAAAAATTTCAACAGTATAGAAGAATGGCAATTGTTTTTCCAGAAAATAAAAGAATCTTCAGGCTATTTACAGTACCGGTGCGATATTCCCTATCCTGAAATGGATATCATCGGTTCCGAATGCAGTTCCTTGATTATCAAGAATGGAAATGGCGACGATATTGTCTGGACCATCCAGCGCGATATTTCTGACCAGATCAGGTATGAGGAACAGTTGCTCCGCTCTAAAGAAACAGCAGAGGAATCTGAAAAATTAAAATCAGCCTTTATTTCCAATATGAATCATGAGATCCGGACACCACTAAGTGCTATTATTGGGTTTGGGAATATCATTGCCGAAACACCAGATCCCGAACTGCGAAAAGAGTATGGTCAGATTTTGACGACCAATAGCAGCCAATTGCTGCGCTTGGTCTCAGATGTGCTGGAAATGTCGCAGATGGATGCCGGCAGAGTCCGATTCGAATCGGCTCCTGTTTCGCTTACCGGAATTTTTAATGAGCTTTCTTTAAGCTTTGGTCCTTCCGATGACTTACCCGATCTTTTTTTTGATATACCTCAAAAAGAAGTTGTTGCCTACTTAGATCGCGGACGGGTCATGCAGGTTCTGGTCAACCTCATTAATAATAGCATGAAGTTTACACCCTCAACTGGAACGATTCACGTCGGCTATTTATTGCATGAAGATCATATCGAGTTTTATGTGAAAGACACTGGAATTGGCATTGCCAAAGATAAGCAAGAAGCTATATTCAACCGTTTTTTCAAGATCAATGAGTTAGATAAAGGTACCGGACTAGGCTTATCGATCTGTAAAAGTATTGTCGAACAGATGGATGGCCAGATCTGGGTAGAGTCTGAAGAAGGTAAAGGTTCGACTTTTAGAATAAAGTTTCTCTTAAATAGTCAAAGTTTATAATCGTATTGATCTATGCACAGCTTCCCGGAACCTAAACCCATACGTTTGCGTAAACTTTTTGCTAAAACGGCTTATCTGGTCTTGATGCTTCTAACTTCGCTATCCTTTTTAGCGCTGTACGTATCACCGCAGACACTGGTGTTTTTCCAATGGTTGGGGGTGTGCCTACCTTTCCTACTCTTTTGTAATGTAATTTTTCTAATCATTGCACTTTATAAACGAAGTTGGTACAGCATCTGTCCACTTGTGGCGATCTTGGCAAATTTTCATTATTTTCCTCAGAAGATCCAGTTCAATACGCCGGTAGAAGGACCATCTGCCGATATTAAATTTGCAACCTTCAATGTTCAAGAATTTAAAATGATCTACAATTTATCATCAATGGAACAGATTGCAGATTATTTAGTACAGAACGGTGTCAATACCGTTTGTCTGCAGGAAGTTCCCGGAGATCACTCCGTTGCTGCCCTTCAGCGTGTTTTTACCACGATGCCCCATGTCGTTACTACGGGTGGAAAAAGTGGCCAGCTTCAGCTTGCTATTTTAAGCAAGTATCCGCTTGACTCGGTTAGAACAGTGTCTTTCGCAGAACGCGTTAATTGTGCGTTATTTGCAGATATTACTGTGAAAAATCAAAAAATCCGTCTTGGAAATTATCACCTGCAGACGACAAACTGGAATCAGGTAAAGGGCGCATTGATCCCACAGCAGGAAAGTAAAGGCAATTGGATGGATGCATTGGGCACGATTTCACAGAATTTTAGATACAGGGGACGTCAGGTAGATAGCTTACGAAATATCATGGACCGATCGCCTTATCCCATGATCATGAGCGGAGATTTTAACAATACACCTTTTTCTTATAGTTACAGTATGATCAAAGGAGATTTGAAAGATGCCTTCCGAGAGGCTGGCAATGGGTACGGATATACCTACCGCTATTTTATGAAGTTGTTCCGTATTGATTTTGTTTTTTTTACTGGAGCCAAATTTCAGGCATTAAAATATCGTACAGGGGATGTTGATTTTAGTGACCACTTGCCTGTTTTAGTGGATCTTAATATCAAATAAAAACATTCATGTTCATTTTTTTGTTAAATAATGTTATTAAAGGATTAATATCGTTGGTAATTAATAATTATATTTAAGAACGAATTTACTTATGTTCGTATTTTCGTATTTGCAGCTAATTTATGGAAATTGATTTTTCACATTATAATATCCTTGTTGTTGAGGATTCAGAACTAAACCGTTACGTATTAAGGGAGATTCTAGAACGGGAGTCTTTTAATGTATTTCCTGCGCCCGGCGCTTCCGTAGCATTTGAAGTTCTTCAAAAAGAAAGAATAGACCTCATTCTTATGGATGTGATGATGGGTGTAACCAATGGTTATGAGCTTACCCAGCAGTTAAAATCAATGGATCTGTATAAGCATATTCCAGTAATTTTTATTACAAATTTAAGATCGCCCGAAGATATTGTACGGGGCTTTGACAGTGGGGGCGTAGATTATATCCCAAAGCCCTTTAATAGAAAAGAGCTCTTACAGCGTATCAAGCATCAGATCAGGATACTCGCTTCCAATGAAACAATCGCAAAGCAGACCGAAGAGCTTAAAGCGGCCATTCAAAACCGCGATAGTATGTATGCTATTTTAGCACATGATCTGCGCAGTCCCATTTCTTCACTTAAGATGATCTTTAATATATTAGCGGTCAAAGCGGAGGAAGAAAATAATGGCTATTCAGCTATGGTCAACACCGGAAATGATATTGCCGAGCAACTTTTTAGTGTGCTGGACAATTTACTCAAGTGGACCAAATCAAGTCTCGGCATACTCAGTTTTATACCGCAGCAAATTGACTTAAAAGATATGATATTGGGGGTTGTAGAGACCCTGCAGCCTTCTGCAAATTTAAAAAATATCAATCTCGATCTCGAACTGCAACAGGGACTGGAAATCTTTTTTGACGTGGATATTATGAAAAGTATCCTCCGAAATCTGTTGATCAATGCGGTAAAATTCAGTCATGAAGATTCTGTTGTTAAACTGACTTTACATCAAGATGGGGATTGGGCCGTTGTTGAAGTTATCGATAGCGGTATCGGTATGAGTGCACCAGCCCAAGAGCAATTACAGCAACAGATTTTTAGACATGATGCGGTCACCGCAATGGGAGAAAAAGGTACGGGCATGGGGCTATGGGTAGTCTCACATTTTATTCATGCGCACCAGGGTGAATTCTTTTTTGAATCTGAGGAAAATGTAGGTTCCCGTTTTGGTTTTAAAGTCAAACTCAGTACTGGCGATTTATCTGTCTAAACTAATTTTTACGTAAAAGATGCACGGTTTATCTGTAAGAAGAACCGTGCAATTATAGTTAAGACAGATTTTTAAAATAAGCAATGGTCTTTATAAGTCCTTCTTCCAGTTGGATTTTTGGTTCCCAGTTTAATTTTGCTTTTGCCAGATCAATATCCGGTTTTCTTTGTTTAGGATCATCAGAAGGTAGAGGCTGAAAGATAATTTTGGATCTGGAGCCTGTCAGCGCGATTACCCTTTCCGCCAGTTCACGTATGCTGAACTCATTAGGATTTCCCATATTAATGGGACCTATCGTTTCAACAGGGCTTTCCATCATTTTGATCATACCATCAATAAGATCATCTACATACTGAAAGCTACGGGTCTGCGAACCATCTCCATAGAGCGTAATATCTTGATTGTTTAGCGCCTGAATGATAAAGTTCGATACGACCCTTCCATCATTCGGATGCATATTCGGGCCATAAGTATTAAATATTCTAATGATCTTTATTTTAACATCGTTCATGCGGTGATAGTCCATAAACAATGTTTCTGCACATCTTTTGCCTTCATCATAACAGGATCGGATGCCGATGGGGTTGACATTACCCCAGTATGATTCCGTTTGCGGATGGATGATTGGGTCACCGTAGACTTCACTTGTAGAAGCCTGCAAAATTTTAATGTTTAACCGTTTTGCCAATCCCAGCATATTGATGGCGCCCATCACTGAAGTCTTGACTGTTTTGATCGCATTAAACTGATAATGTATGGGCGAGGCCGGGCAGGCAAGATTATAAATTTCGTCCACCTCGATAAAGTAAGGCATGGTCACATCATGTCTGATCGCTTCAAAGTATGGGTTTGATAATAGTGGAGCTATATTTTCTTTAGATCCTGTAAAATAGTTATCCAAAGAAATCACCTCGTTGCCGGCATCCAACAATCTTCTGCATAAGTGCGAGCCGATAAAACCCGCTCCGCCTGTTATCAATATTCTCTTTTTCATGGATCTCTTTTCTTCTAAAAAGTTGAACATTACGAAGATATAGATCTCACCGTTGTCTGACAAATTTATTCCGCTCCGTATTGAAATTTAGTAAATAAATGAGTAATTTCGACATCCATATAGCTGCTTTAATGTCCTTATATTTTGTTGGTTAAGACTTTTAGGTCGTTGTATGCTATATTACATATAAATAAATGAGAGAAATTAAGAGAATAGCCTGTGTTGGGGCAGGTTATGTCGGTGGGCCGACCATGTCGGTTATTGCGCAGAAAAATCCTACTATCACAATTACAGTTGTTGACTTAAATCAATCTCGTATCGATGCGTGGAATGATCCAGATTTAAACAATTTACCGATCTATGAACCCGGTTTAGATGCGGTTGTTGGTGAAGCCAGAGGGCGCAATCTTTTTTTCTCTACTGATGTTGACAAAGCTATTGCAGAGGCAGATATGATCTTTATTTCGGTCAATACGCCCACCAAAACATATGGTAAAGGAAAAGGGCAGGCTGCCGATTTAAAATACATAGAATTATGTGCCCGTCAGATTGCACGAGTTGCAAAAGACGATAAAATTGTTGTTGAAAAATCTACTTTACCTGTCCGTACGGCCGAAACATTGAAGAGTATATTGGATAATACTGGTAACGGTGTCAATTTTCATATTCTCTCCAATCCTGAATTTTTAGCAGAAGGTACCGCAATACCCGATCTGCATCATCCGGACCGTGTATTGATCGGCGGTGAAGATGCCGGAGCTATTGAAGCTTTGGTACAGATCTACGAAGCTTGGGTACCACGGGAACGTATATTGACCACTAATCTGTGGTCTTCCGAATTATCCAAACTAGTGGCCAATGCCTTTTTAGCACAGCGCGTCTCTTCGATCAATGCCATTTCCGAATTATGTGAAGTGACAGGGGCCAATGTCGATGAAGTGTCGCGTGCCATTGGTTATGACTCCCGGATTGGGCCTAAGTTCCTGAAGGCATCTGTCGGGTTTGGTGGTTCCTGTTTTCAGAAGGATATTTTAAATCTCGTTTATATCGCCCGTTCCTACAACTTAACTGCTGTGGCCGATTATTGGGAGCAGGTCATTTTGTTAAATGATCATCAGAAAGAACGGTTTGCACAGCATATCATTAAGACCATGTACAATACGGTCAATGGTAAGAAAATCGTGTTTTTAGGCTGGGCCTTTAAAAAAGATACCAATGATACGCGGGAGTCTGCAGCCATTTATGTGGCCAATCATTTATTAGAAGAAGAAGCGGAGATTGTTGTTTACGACCCTAAGGTGTCTTCTGAGCAGATCTATCGTGATTTAGATTACTTGGGCACACGTTCTCCATCGGAAAACCGTCGGTTATTGACTGTTGTAAGCGATCCTTATGAAGCATTGGCGGAAGCACATGCTGTCGCGATATTGACCGAGTGGGATGAATTTAAGCGTTATGATTGGAGTAAAGTAAAAGATAAAATGAAAAAACCATCCTTTGTATTTGACGGACGTAAGATTTTGAATAGAAAAGAGTTGGAGGATCTAGGTTTTCAATATTATGCTATTGGCGAGTAATCGTTGCAGTATCAAGTATATCACAGTATTAAAGACGTGTTTATCGCGTCTTTTTTTGTTTATAAGCATTTTCGTCTTGCTAGTTTCATCGAAACTTAATTTTAAAGGAAAATACAGTTCATGTTTGAGGCCTACATTTGTGCTATTCGAAATGTCGCTTACATGATTTTAAAAGGGTATCCAAAATTGATGTAATTAATCTGTTTAAATTCATACGATGTGGCTTTTGATTACGTTATTATATGCAAATCATGTTTACTATATGCAAAACCATTTTGAGCATTACAGTGTTACTTAGTTACTATTAACAATTTTAGTATTAGCCATGTAACTATTAGCGATATTACTTCGTTACTATTGACAATGTCACCAAGTCACTTGTTACTGGTCACTACTTACTTCGTTACTACGTCACTGGTCACTACGTTACTGATTACTATAAATGCTCTTTTATTTTACAACCCTTAACCTTTACCCACAATGATTATTGTAATTATTTTAATTGTATTATTTTTATTTGGCAGTTATTACTTTTGGACAACACATCAGACCAAGCAACGATTAGCGGAGCACGGAGCTTTATCGGTCAGTTATCTTTTTCAGGAGCGGCCGGGACAGTACAGTGGCGATCGTAGTGTGAAGAGCGGCGTGATTGTAATCCATACCAGCAGCAATGATCAAAAATTAAAGCATGCTACACTAAAAAGTGTCAATTTAAAACACCCTGATGTTAATATACAGCTTGATCAGTCTTTATCACTTCCTTTTCAATATAATAGTTTAACGCAGCCCGAAGTATCGATCCGTTATAAACTTATGAATAGAGATATTAGCGCCCTAAACCTGACTGGGGTACTCACGACTATTTCCGGGAAATTGCATTTTGAAGGGGGCAAGACGAAACCTTTTCGAGTTGTCGTACCCATATCAGGTTTATACCAAGAACAAGTGGAAAATTGATTTTTAATAAGAAAATAAGCTTAATACCTCATTTTAGCTTGTTTTGCTTGGGCCTGTGGTTGATTGTTCATAAAATCTTATTACTTTTGATGCTAATCCCTTAATTATCGTTAAGGGGCTTTAAGCTGTTAAGAAATATTTTGCTCATATTATGACTAAAACAATCCTAATTACAGGTGGAGCGGGTTTTATAGGTTCGCATGTTGTACGAAATTTTGTCACTAAATATCCTGACTATCATATTGTCAATTTAGATGCTTTGACTTATGCCGGTAATCTCGAAAATTTACGGGATATCGAAGAAAAGCCGAATTATACCTTTGTAAAGGCCGATATTACCGATGCTTTGGATATGTTTCGTGTTTTCGAACAATATAAACCCGACGGTGTCATTCATTTAGCCGCAGAATCTCATGTTGATCGTTCCATTGCAGATCCTACCGCATTTGTGATGACCAATGTGATCGGTACTGTTAATTTATTGAACGCTGCGCGCCAGATCTGGAAAGATGATTTTACAGGTAAACGTTTTCATCATGTTTCTACCGATGAGGTATTTGGAGCATTAGGGGCTGAAGGTCTTTTCACGGAAGAAACATCTTATGATCCGCATTCACCTTATTCCGCATCGAAGGCTAGTTCCGATCATTTTGTTCGGGCATACCATGATACCTATGGTTTACCTATGGTACTGACCAATTGTTCTAATAATTATGGTCCCAATCATTTTCCGGAGAAATTGATTCCCTTATGTATTCATAATATATTAAACAATCAACCATTACCGATCTATGGTGATGGTAAATATACACGTGACTGGTTATTTGTGATTGATCATGCAACAGCGATTGATCTTGTTTTTCACGAAGGTAAGAATGGTGGTTCATATAATATCGGTGGGTTCAATGAGTGGCAGAATATTGATTTGGTAAAAGAGTTATGCAAACAGGTCGATGAGAAATTAGGCCGTCCAGCAGGTACAGCAGAACAACTGATTACTTTCGTTAAAGACCGCCCAGGTCATGATCTACGTTATGCTATTGATGCCTCCAAGATCAATTCGGAACTTGGCTGGTACCCTTCTGTAACGTTTGAAGAAGGTCTTTCCAAAACAATCGATTGGTTTTTAAGTAACAAGGAGTGGTTAGAAAGTGTTACTTCAGGAGATTATCAAAAATATTACGATAAACAGTATGAAGGTTAGTTAGAAACTTCGATTTATTCGTAGGGGTCTTTTGAGTTTGTAGGTTTCCTATTTGTCGTTATTCGTTTTTTATTTAATCGCTTCCAAAGTTTGATAAATGTTCCACGTGGATTTAATAAGTATTTAAAAGTACCTTTTTGCTATAATAGTTTATATCCTAGAGTAGCAGAAGATAACGGTCATACGTTATATATAAAGGTAGGTTTTGATTTGCATATATCAATGAAAGTTATAATCCTTATATTAAAGATTAAGAGCTTCAATTAATTGCGCGATATTAAAAAGAAAATGCTTAATAAGCAGGAGCATTTCTGTATTTCAGGAACATGAGTACAGATGGAAGGATTTTAATATCAATTATTAATCCTTTCTGAAAATTGGTATGGTGAATACCTGAACCTCTTAATTAAATAAATTTACCTATTTTTGTGAAAATTTCAGTTTAGAGAATGAAAAGAGTGATATTGTGGTTGTTTGTCATGAATTTAATAATTTCAGTGCAAGCTCAAACCAATCCAGCGAATATAAAAGTTGATAACTTAACGGATGCCCAGATTGAGCAGTACGTGAAGCAAGCGGAGCTGATGGGGTATAGTGAATCGCAACTGGATCAATTTGCGCGTGCGCAGGGTATCAGCTCCGTTGAAGCTCAAAAGTTGAAAGATCGCTTGCAAAAGATTAAGCGCAATAAGCAACAACCGAAACATCAACAAGGTAAGCAAGACGCTCGTATGGGTACAGGTCGCCAGATAAAAGGTGCAGTCCCTACGGATTCGTTGAATAATAAAAGAGAAAATCAAGATTCTTTAAAAATTGATGAACATAAGTTGAAAATTTTTGGCTCCGAGTTATTTAAGAACAGTGAAATTACTTTCGAACCAAATTTAAGGATGGCCACGCCAAGTTCGTATATTATTGGACCTGATGATGAGATTTTACTGGATATTACAGGAGATAATGAAGCATCTTATCAACTTCCGGTAAGTCCAGATGGTACAATCACAGTTGAATATGTAGGTAAAGTAGCTGTTTCGGGATTATCCATCGCAGCAGCAAAAAGCAAGATTCAGCAAAGATTAAGTGGCACTTATCCAGCTATCCGATCGGGTCAGACGCAAGTTGATGTGAATATTGGTAATATCCGTAGTATACGCATTACGTTAACCGGTGCCGTGACAAAACCGGGGACATATACCTTACCTTCTTTAGCGACCGTATTCAATGCGCTATATGCTTCAGGTGGTCCTAGTGAAAAGGGAACTTACCGTCAGATACAGGTGGTTCGCAACAATCAGGTTGTTACAACTATTGATTTATATGACTTTTTAGCGAATGGGATCCAGCGCGGTAATATCCGTCTGCAAGATCAGGATATCATTCATATTCCGGTTTACGGTAGCCGGGTTCAATTTGAAGGTGAAGTGAAACGTCCAGCTATTTTTGAAACAGTAGCAGGGGAGTCTCTTTTGGATTTAGTCAAATATGCTGGGGGTTTTAGTGAAAATGCGTATACCGCCAAGGTTAAGGTATTGCAAAAGACAGACAGAGAACGTAGTGTCAAAGATATTTACGCCGATCAATTTGCTGATTATAGTCCCAAAGCAGGAGATCAGTTTATTGTAGAACCTATATTAGAACGCTTTGCAAATCGTGTCAGTATTTTAGGAGCAGTCTTTCGTCCGGGTCTGTACGGAATGGAACCAGGAATGACTCTTAAGCAATTATTAGAGCAGGCGGATGGTGTACGTGAAGATGCTTTTTTGGAAAGAGGAATTATCAATAGACTAAGAGCAGATAATACCGCAGAATTGATTAATTTCAATGTTCGGGAAGTATTAGCAGGAACAGGAGCTGATATTCCATTAAAAAGAGAGGACAAGATTGAGATTGCCTCCATTTTTGACCTACGGGACGAATATAAGTTTACCGTTCAGGGAGAAGTTCGTTTACCGGGAGATTTTCCTTTCGCGAGCAATGCGACATTAGGAGATCTGATCCAAAAGGCCGGAGGTCTGAATGAATCCGCTAAAAATGCACGTATTGAAATTGCCAGACGTTTAAATAATCGCGATGTCACTGACCCCACTTCATCACAGACCATTCTTGTTGATATCAATGATGGTCTAGTATCGGATTTGAGTATAGCATTACAGCCTTACGATGTTATTACCGTTTTAGGCGATGCTGGTTTTCGTACACAAAGACAGGTGAAGATTGAAGGCGAGGTTCTATTTCCAGGAATTTATACCATTTCTAGAGAAGATGAGCGTATTTCAGATATCATTACACGAGCTGGCGGATTGACTTCTTATGCTTATACAGAAGGTGCTTCTCTGAAACGTACTGGAGAATCCAAATTAAATGCTGAAGAAAAGAAGAAGAAAGAACAACTAGAAAAAGAACTGAACAAAGGACGTATTCAAGAAAGTGAAGATGCCGAAACAGATACTTTAGATGATTTGGATAAAGAGAACGCACAAAAGAACGCTGGTCTTAAAACAAAAAATAAAGCATTAGCGAAAGTTTCGCAACAAGGTGTTGCAACCCCGGATATTGAGCCTAGTGATCTCGTAGGAATAGAATTGAACAAAATATTAGCCAATCCTCATCAAAGAGGGGATTTATTGGTATTAGATGGTGATATCATTACTGTACCTAAAGAGTTAGAGACAGTCAAAGTGGTGGGCGAAGTGTTAAACCCCAATAATGTGGTTTATGTGAAAGGAAAGAACCTTAAGTATTACGTCAATCAAGCAGGAGGTTTCACTGACAATGCTTTGAAGAAACGTGTATTTGTTCAGTATGCCAATGGGGCGGTAAAAGGTAAGTCAGGTGGTTATCCCGAAGTAAAACCAGGAGCAGAGATCGTGGTGCCAAAACGCGCACCACGTGAGAAAATGAATGTACAGGCGTGGGTCGGCTTAGGTACAGGTATTGCTTCTTTAGCCGCTATTATTGTTAGTCTTTTAAGGTAAAATAATGAGCGAGAAGAATAATGCTGAGAAGATTAGCTTAAAGGAGTTAATTTTAAAAATACAAGGACTGTGTGGTTATTTATTTTCGAAATGGTATATCATTATGCTTATAGGGTTAGTTGGAGGAATATTAGGTTATTTCTATGCTGATAGGAAAGAACCACTTTTCACAGCTACAACAACATTCGTTTTAGAGACCGGTGAACAAGGAGGAAGCATGGGGCAGATGGCAGGATTAGCGGCTTTGGCAGGAGTGGATCTATCGGGTGGGAGTAATAATTTATTTCAGGGTGATAATCTGTTTGCTTTATATAAATCCAGAACAATGCTGGAACAGGCTTTACTGAGTCAGAATCCTTTGGATACAGCAGAATTGTTGATCAATCAATATATTCGTTTTAATAAAATAGAGCTTAAAAATAATAAAGCACAGAATCAGGTGATGATTGATTTTAAAAAAAATCCTAAATCACTAGACCGTCCTACCTTACGTCGTCGAGATAGTTTATTAAGTTCTTTTACTCAAGCTATTGTTAATAATAACTTAATTGTTGAAAAAGCAGATAAAAAATCAACAATTATAAAGGTAGAGATTAAGTCACATAATGAAGATTTTTCCAAATCTTTCAACGAAGTTTTAGTCAACACAGTCAACGAATTCTACATTAAAACTAAAACAAAAAAATCATTAAATAATATTTCTATTCTTCAACACAAAACAGATTCTGTAAGGTCAGTTCTTAATGGAAGTATTAGTGCTGCCGCTGTTGCGGTTGATCTAACACCTAATTTAAATCCCACTCGGCAGGCACAGCGAACAGTACCAGTGCAACGTTCTCAGTTTTCTGCCGAAACAAACAAAGCTATTTTAAGTCAACTTGTACAAAATTTGGAGTTATCAAAAATGAATTTGATGAAAGAGGCTCCCTTGATAGAGAAAGTGGATGAACCCATTTATCCTTTACCAATTTCAAAATTTGGCAAGGCCAAAGGAATTATTATTGGTATTATCCTATTTACATTCTTTGCCGTTGCTTTTTTATGTGTCAGAAGATTGTATTTACAAATTTTAAGATAGAAGATATGAATACAGTTAAACTTATTGATTTACCTAAAATATTAGATAAAAGAGGTAATCTATCTTTTTTTGAAAATAATAACCAAATTCCATTTGAGATCAAGAGAACGTATTGGATATATGATGTTCCTGGAGGTGAAACAAGAGGAAGCCACGCTTTTAAAGCACAGCAAGAATTTATAATTGCATTGTCAGGCAGTTTTGATGTGGTTTTAAACGATGGAAAGGAAGAGCGCACCTATTCAATGAATAGATCATACTATGGTTTGTATATTCCGCCTATGATGTGGAGAAAAATCGATAACTTTTCCACTAATTCGCTCGCTTTGATTGTTTCTGATCGAGCATTTGCAGAAACGGATTATATCAGAGATTTAGAAGAGTTTATGACGATAAAATTTAAATAATAATGAATAGTGTTTTCGATTGTTCGATAGTTGATTTACCAGTTGTTCATGAGCAGAACGGTAAGATTTCGGTCTTAGAAAATAATCAGAATATTCCTTTTGATATAAAAAGAGTATACTATTTATATGATGTTCCATATGCTTCAGAGCGCGGCGGTCATGCACATTATGAGCTTGAACAATATGTTGTGGCAGCATGCGGTTCGTTTTCTTTTATACTGGATGATGGTAAGAATATCAGAGAGGTATTTTTAAATAGCCCTCAAAAGGCACTACATATAATGCCAGGGATATGGAGAGAAATGAAAGATTTTTCAGGAGGTAGTATCTGTTTAGTATTAGCATCACATGAATATACCGAAGCAGATTATATGAGAAATTATGAAGATTTTATAAAGTATGTACAAAATGATTCATCCGACAGCTGAAGTACAAACAGATCAAATTGGAGAAGGTACAATGGTTTGGCAGTATTCAGTTATACTTTCAGGTGCTAAAATAGGTAAAAATTGCAATATCAATTTTAATGTATTTATTGAAAACGATGTTATTATTGGTGATAATGTTACCATAAAATCAGGTGTTCAAGTTTGGGATGGAGTCCGTATTGAAGATGATGTTTTTGTTGGACCAAACGTAACATTTACAAACGACATAGTGCCAAGATCCAAGCAATATCCTGAGTCATTCAAGGAAACAATTATTAGTAAAGGGTGTTCGATTGGAGCAAATTCAACAATTGTAGCAGGAAATATTATTGGCGCGTACGCTTTTGTTGGAGCAGGAAGTGTTGTCACAAAATCAATTCTCCCTTTTCATGTTTATTATGGAAACCCAGCCGAACATAAGGGATATGTCACAAAAGAAGGTGTTCTTTTGGATTTAGGGTTTAAAGATAAGAATGGAATTACACATAAAATTATAGAATTAGGCAATGATTAAATTTCTAGATTTACAGGCAGTCAATATGCAATATCAAGCTGAAATTGAAGCTTCTTTGTTGAGAGTTTTTCGTAGTGGTTGGTATCTTTTAGGAAATGAAGTAAAGACTTTTGAGAAAAATTTGTCTAGTTATATTGGGACACCTAATGCAATTGGTGTGGCCAATGGATTAGATGCGTTACGTTTAATTTTTAGAGCATATATTGAGCTTGGCGTCATGAATGAAGGAGATGAGGTGATCGTACCTTCAAATACTTATATCGCTTCTATATTGGCTATTTCCGATAATGGTCTAGTTCCTGTATTGTGCGAACCAGATTTAGAAACCTACAATATTGATGTTAATAATATCGAGAACTTAATTACGTCAAAAACTAAAGCTATCCTTATTGTTCATCTTTATGGAAGAGCTGTTTTTTCAGAAAAACTAGTACAACTTGCTAAAAAATACGAGTTGAAAATTGTAGAAGATAATGCGCAAGCCATTGGAGCAGAATGGAAAGGCACAAAAACAGGAAATTTAGGCGATGCCGCAGGGTTTAGTTTTTATCCTGGAAAAAATTTAGGTGCTTTAGGAGATGGTGGCGCAGTCACCTGTCATGATCATCTTCTAGCGGAGACAATCCGTGCTCTTGCCAATTATGGATCGAACCAGAAATATGTCAATACATATCAAGGTTTAAATTCAAGACTTGATGAGATTCAGGCAGCTGTATTAGATGTCAAATTAAAATACTTGAATGCTGATAATTTGATCAGAAGAAATATTGCGGAAAGATATATCCAAGAAATAAAAAACAATAAAATTATTCTTCCCACTGTCCCGCAGGACTCCGCTGAACATGTTTGGCATCTATTTGTAATTCGATGTCAGGAACGAGATCTATTACAAAAATTTTTGACAGATCATGGCGTACAGTGTTTAATCCATTATCCAATACCACCTCATAAACAAGAAGCTTACAAGGAATGGAATAAGCTTAGTTTTCCAGTAAGCGAAAGTCTTCATGATGAAGTTCTTAGTTTACCTATTAGCCCAGTACTTGAAAAAGAAGAAGTGAGTAAAATAATTGATATTATTAATAATTTTTAACAAAAGTATCTGTTGTAAACTTGTATTTGGGCGTATCATTAAAGGATAGCTCGACAATTACTTGGTTTAATATATTTTAATCTTTAGGAACATTTAATTAATTGTTATCTACATTTCCCTGCAGTAATTTGCCTCTATTTGTAAAAAGCAACGTGTATTTATAATAATAATTAGGGAGAGAAATGTCAGATTTAAAAAATGGCTTAAATATAAATAATGAAAAATAGTTATAGATCGATGCTTAAAGGAACCGTCATTTTTGGCGGTTCACAGGTATTTACGATAATAATTGGACTTCTAAGGGCAAAGTTAGTAGCGATTTTTTTAGGACCTGCAGGTGTAGGTATTTCTTCGTTGCTGACTAGTACTGTAGCTATGTTGCAACAATTCAGCTCTTTTGGTGTAAATTTAAGTGCTGTAAAGAACATTGCTCAAGCTAAGGAAGATAGAACATCTTTAACGAGATTAGTATTTAATTATCGTCTTCTACTTGTTTTACTAGGATCTTTAGGTGCCAGTATCTCTGTGTTATTTGCCGAATATTTGAGTTTTTATACTTTCGGAAACCATGACTATACAGCTGCTTTCCGGTTACTCGGGGTCTTTATATTTTTTACAACTTTATCGGGAGGCGAGCTGTCTATTTTACAAGGAAAGCGAGAATTAAAAAAAGTAGCAATATCGTCTGTCATCGGATCCGTGATCGGATTAATTTTAGGAGTTCCGTTTTATTACTTTTGGGGAATCAAAGGAATTGTACCCGCCATGGTTGTAATGGCAATTTGTAATTATTTAGCAAATAGATTACTGAGCGCAAGTGATTATAAACTATCCATTATTAAACTAGAAAGATCTTCCTTTGTTACCAGTTCGAAAGAGATGATGACTCTCGGTATTGTTCTCATGATCTCGACGCTACTGGGTACTATTGCCACTTACCTTTTAAATGCCTATATCAGTAGGCAAGGAGGGCTTGTTGATGTTGGGTTTTTCCAATCTGCCAATTCACTAACAAATCAATATACCGGCATTGTATTTACTTCTATGGCAATTGACTATTTTCCGAAATTAGCGGCCAAGTCAGATTCTGTAATCGATATCAATCGTCTTGTCAATGAGCAGTTGGAAATAGCGATTTTGCTGATCGCTCCCATAGTTGCTTTATTTTTAGTTTTCTCAACCTTAATTGTTAATCTTTTGTTGACAAAGGAATTTTTAGTCGTTGTTCCAGTCTTAAATCTTATGGCTTTTGGAGTTTTTGTAAAAGCGATATCTTACCCTTTAGGATATATTTCGTTTGCTAAAGGAGATAAAAAGTTATTTTTTTGGTTAGAGGGAGTTTTCGCGAACGTACTTCAATTGTCTCTCAATATCTTATTTTACAGTTATTTCGGATTAGTGGGATTGGGTTTTTCTTTCATTCTCATTTTTTGTATCTATTTTATTGTATTGTTTGTAGTGGTAAAAAAAAGATACAGCTTTCAAATTAAAAAAGAAGTAATTCGCATATTGCTCTCATTTTTCTTTTTGATTGGAGCTGTCTTCTTCGTTAATTTTATCACTTACTTTCCCCTAAAAGCCGTATTATTTAGCCTATTGTTGCCGATCCTTTTTTATTTTTCAATCACTGAATTAGATAAACGCATTAATGTTCTAAATCTAATAAAATCAAAATTATTCAAGAAAAATGGATAAAAGTTTAGTTTCTGTTGTTGTAATAACTTATAATTCTTCCCAATATATTGGTGAAACATTAGATAGTATTTTGAATCAAACCTATCAGGATATTGAATTGATTATTTCAGATGATTGTTCGACAGATAATACAATAAGCATCTGTGAAAATTGGATTCAAAAATATAGCACTCGTTTTAGGGAAATAAGAATATTAGCTGCAACTAGAAATGCAGGAATTCCTGCTAACTGTAATAAAGGATTAGCAGCATGCAAAGGTGATTGGATTAAATTAATCGCCGGTGATGATATCTTGACGGAAGATTGTATCGAAGCTAATTTAGCATTTGTGAAACTAGAAAGCAATGAAGATAAATTATTCGTTGTTTCTGATATGCTCTCTTTTTTAGATTGGGATTATGTAGCAGTAGAACATGTTAGTGCTTATAATATCAATACTTTCGGAGAAACTGTTGATGTTAAAGAACAATATCAAGAAACTTTGAAAGGATTTTTCGGTAATTCACCAACATTCTTTGTGCACAAAAAGGTATATGAAATAATTACCTATGATGAATCTTATCCATTTATGGAAGATTACCCATTTGTTTTAAATGCTTTGAAAAATGGAATAAAAATTCATTACTTAAAACATGAAACTGTTCGCTATAGGATACGAAATAATTCTGCATATAATGGGGATTCACAGCTTATCTTCCCTAATTTTTATCTACGTCAACGTATTTTTGATAAAAAAGAGCGTCTTCCTAATTTGAGCTTTAACGAAAGGATGCTAGAAAATACAATTTATTACAAAAAAATGTTTTTTGATAAATTTAAATTAAATTCTAGAAAAAAAGTCAACATTTTTATATATAAATATAGTGATGTATTAAATCCTTTTTATATATACTATCGATTAAAAAATATTTTTGAATAAATATATATGATGACCCATTCTATTATTTATTAAGTCACTATGAATCCACTTATTTCAATTATTATACCTGTTTATAATGTAGCAGACTTTTTACCGGCTTGTATTGAATCTGTCATACATCAAGAGTATAGAGAGCTTGAAATTATTTTAATAAATGATGGTTCTTCAGATAATTCAGGAACCATTTGTGAAGAGTATGCTCTTCGAGATAACCGCATAAAGGTTATTCATAAACAAAATGGTGGGCTCTCTGAAGCTCGAAATTTAGGACTAGATAAAGCGCAGGGTGCATACATCTCTTTTGTGGATTCGGATGATGTCATTGACGAAAAGTTTATCCAGGTATTGATCTCACTTTTATTAAAGTCGGAGGCTTCAATTGCGCTATGTGACTATACTTTATTTTCGACAAACTTACCGCAATCAGCTCCTAATGATGATTGTTTTCAACTATATACGGGTCATTATATGCTTGAAAACTTGTACAATAAAAAGTGGGTTCCTAAAAATGTAATTGCTTGTAATAAATTGTACAAGAGATCAGTTTGGGAAGAATTGCGATATCCGAAAGGAGTAATACATGAAGATGAATATGTCATACATCATATCTATGATCAAGTTGATCAAGTAGCTTATTCACCTATTCCCTTATACTATTATCGACAAAGAGAAGCGAGTATTACGAGAGAAATATCCGCAAAGCGTATTGGTGACATTGTGCAACTTTTTAATGTGCGTGAGGTCTATTTTAAGGATCGAGGTTATGATTTGCTTGTAAAGGAGAATAGAAAAGCAAAGTTTCTGAATATTGCCATATTAGCGGTCACGAATAGAAATGAAAGTTTGCGGGATTTATTGAAACAAAACCTTTCAACGATACTCAGATTGCCAAATATACCGTTCAAAATGAAATGTTCATGTGCTCTTTTAGTAGTGTTTCCAAGTTTATTTTGGATATTGAAAAATTTTAAACAAAAGATCGGTTAAAATTTATTTTGATCTTGTAAAGCAAGGAAATATAGCGAGAGGTATTATGAATTTTTATATTAAACATTTTAAAGGAGTTGCTATCGAAGGGGGGGCTGTTCGTAATGAGGCGTTTTACCAGCATTTTCGATCCGTATCTGGTGTAATCATAAAAGATGTTGCGGCAACAAATATATTTTTCCGGATTTTAAACGCACTTAAGTTTAGTCTCTATTTCAGATTACGGCATGCTGATCATATATTTATGCATATGGGGGGGATCTTTGTTTTGTTTCCTACATTTATATTTCAAACTCCCCTTGCGCGTCTTGTTTTTAACTTTCTAGGTCAGATTTCGAAAAATCACCACTTACATATCGAAGTTAATGATTTACCCTACGAACAAAGCCGGGATCTAGAATTGCCACAGCAGGCATTTTTTCAATCTTTTCAAAGAGAATTATTTAAATTAAAAGACGTTACCTTCCATTTCGCATCTTTTAGCATGCTGGATTATGCGGTAAGGTTCTATGGGCTGAAAGAAGAACAGTGCAAGGTACTAATTAATGGATCAGATAAATTATCCGAGCCTGATGCGACTACAGCTGGTCTTCTGAAAGGACTAGATACGGATAAATTAAAATATGTTTATGTTGGCTCATTAAATCGGGGCCGGCAAATTGAAGATTTGATCGAAATATATGCACAAGCTGGGCACTATTTGCTATTATTGGGGCCCGGAGGTGAGTGGATCGATCATGATTTGCAAAGTAAACAAATTCAAAACATTAGATATTTAGGTACCTTTACTGATCAAGTGGCGCTTCAGATTGCATCGCTTTGTGATATGGGGGTAATTCCTTATGACGATAGTCGATTTTACTATAATATTTGTTACCCTACCAAAGTATCTTTTTATCTCGCTGCAGGCTTGCCTATTCTATGTACAAAATTGGCGGAGACAGAACAGGTTTTAAAGGGGAAAAATGTAGCAGAGTTTTTAGATATTCATGCGTGGTCACATTTTATTGCTAAGAGCAGTTGTGAAGAGCTTGCTATGTTAAAACGAAATGTTTTACAACATCAGCAATATTTTTATTGGAGCTCTATATTGCAAGATTTGAAATTGTAAATATTAATAGGTATAAATGGCACTCTATTACATTATTTTTGTAACCAGTTATTTACTATGCTTTGTCGATTTTGCGAAATCAAAAACGGACAAACTATTAGTTTATTTGCCTTATTGTGTCTTTATAACCCTCATTGTAGCTTTCCGACCAGTAGCAATAGATAACGATAGTGTTGCCTATCAGGAAATGTTTGTTTCCTATTCTACGTCCACTTTTGATCAAATTATAGCGGGAGGATTCGGGTATGTTGAGCAAGGATATGTTTTTCTTAACAAAATTGTTTTCTTGTTAGGAGGAAATTTTAGGGTATTTTTAATTCTAATAGCATTTGGCACCGCGCTGTTCAATTATACCTTTATTTTCAAACATTGCGGTTATATTTTTATCAGCCTGCTTTTTTATATTAGTTTTTTTTATTTATACCGAGATTTTACTCAGATACGCTATGGTCTGAGTGCGGCTATTTGCATGTGGAGTTTACATTATTTTTTTCAAAAGAAATATCTGTACGGTCTTATAATTAGTCTTGTTGCTGTAAGTTTTCATAGCGCCGCCATTATTGTACCTGTCGCAGTTGTTGTGGTTCGATTTTTAAGGAATCATATCTGGTATATACTCATGCCTATTCCCTGTTTTTTCATTGGTAAATTGCTCACGTTAAAGCTTATATTTTCTTTTTTTGGCTACGGTTCAGATCATATGGATATTTACTTAGAAGACGAAAGCTTAGGTAGTGCATCGATTTCATTAATAGGCTACTGCATCTGCCTACTCTATTTCTTCCTTATAAAATTTAGAGGAGCTCTTTTGGATAACAGTTCCATATTGATAAAAACAGGAGACTTTTATTACAAATTAGTGTCCATCGCTGTTGCAATGAATTTTCTTTTCATCAATATTTCTATTTTTCAGCGATTTTCATTCATTCTTTTTCAATGCACTGCTATTTTATTATCTGTTTCAATTAGTCTTATGGCTTTTCGGATAAAAGAACGGTACATATTTGTTATTTTTTACTTTTTAATTGCGACGTTTCTCTTGTTTTATGGTATCCGTATGATTAATGAAGATTTGGTACGTCCCTACTCGCTATTTTTTTTATGATTGATATTTTATTGGCCACGTTTAATGGAGATAAGTTTATTGAAAACCAATTGCTCTCTATCCTTAGTCAGACCAATAAGGACTGGAGGTTAATTATTCATGATGATGGATCTACAGATGATACCTTATTGATTGTGAAAAAGTATCAAGCTATTGATGCTCGTATACATGTGTTGGACGATCAAGTTGTTTGTCGATCAGCTGCGAATAACTTTCTACATTTATTAAAGAATGCGACTTCAGATTATGTCATTTTTTGTGATCAAGATGACATTTGGTTTGAGTCCAAACTTCAGGTATTGTTGGATTCTATTCAAAATGAGCATCAGGCTGCAGCAGTTTACTGCAATGCGTATGGATATAACGGTACACATATCACCAGCAACCAGGTTTCTCTTTTTGAACGAGACTCACTCTCGAATAGTTTGTTTTTAAATAGCGGTGTACAAGGGTGTTCCTTATTATTCAATCGGGCACTCATCGATATTCTTCTTGATTTCCCATCTTTTATTGTGATGCACGATCATTATATCACTATGGGAGCGGTTTCATTTGGAAAATTAAAATACATTGATTTATCCTTGATGTTGTATAGGCAACATGAACAAAATGTCACAGGAAATATAGCTGTATCTTTTAGTGATCGTATCCGTAGTTTCTTTAATCGCGCTAATCCAATTATTGATCGAAAGCATTATGAGGCAAATAAAAGCTTTTATAATAAATTTGAGGATAAATTTACGCTACAACAACAGGAAATATTTAGGGCATACCTGCAGTTCCCGGAATTGAATTTTGTGCAGAAAGTTAGTACACTTTTAAAATATAATTTTAGGATGGGGAATAACAGATGGATATTGATATTAAAGTTATTGTTTAAAAAGACGATTTAATTGCATGTTACTTTCAATAATTACACCGACTTTCAATAGGGGCTATTGCCTGGAGAAACTTTATCAGTCTTTGATCAGCATTGGATCGGATGAATTTGAATGGATTTTAGTTGATGACGGTTCCACTGATAATACTGCGCTACTAGCAGGAAAGTGGCAAGAGCAAAAAAACATAAATTTTCGCTTTATTAAGCAATCCAATTCAGGGAAAACCAATGCAGTTATTCGTGCATTTGATTCTGATCCGACGGGGAAATATTGTTTAGTGTTAGATTCTGATGATATTTTAGTTCCCGATGCCTTATGTCTTATTAAGGAGAAACTTATAGAATTACAGGCCGACGAGATCGGTCTCTCATTTCTTAAATCAGATACAAAAGGTCAGATCATAGGGAGCGAATTTAAGCTTGCTTCGTCAACCTATATTGATCTGTACTTTGGCAAAAATAGATGTTTTGGGGACAAGCTTTTTGTAATAAAAACTTCCGTTTATAAGAATAGTTTAGTTCCTGCTTATCCTGGAGAAAAATTGATTCCGGAAGGAGTAATGTATCTGAATATGCAAGTATGGGGGAAGTTTAGATGCATTAATCGAATTATATATTTCGGAGATTATTTAAATGACGGCTTATCTAACAGTATCATTAAATTGGCCGCAGACAATATAAATGGTTTTATCTTAGAGAAGCGGATGTTGCAATTAGAGCCATTAGGTTTTACGGATTCTATCAAGAATGATATTAAATATCTCTGTTATTGTCTAGCGGGTAAGAAAAGTTGGAAAGAAATCTTTCAATATTCAAGAAATAAGGTATTGCTGGGGTTACTAACAATGCCAACCTGTATTTTAAGTTGGAGGCGTATTAGTGCCATAAGAAATATTATCAGGGAGAAACAGTTAAATCAAAAGTAATGAAAGTCCTTCATGTCATTAATAGCCTTCACACCGGAGGGGCAGAGCAGTTATTAGTTTCAACATTACCTCTAATGGAAAAGCATCATGTAGATGTTGACTTACTATTGTTAAATGGAGAACGAACGCCGTTTTATCATAAACTGGAAAAAGAATCGAATATTCAGATCAAATCTTTGGGAAAGTCATATTATAATCCCTTATATATCATCAAACTGATTCCATATTTAAATAAATACGATCTGATCCATGTTCATTTATTTCCAGCGATGTACTTTGTTGCTTTGGTTAAGCTTATGTCTTTCAGTAAAACAAAATTAGTATTTACAGAGCATAGTACCTCTAATAAACGCCTCCAGAATCGCATGTATTTTCCTTTCGAACGATTGATCTATTCGCTATATACATCAGTAATTTGTATAAGCGAAAGTGTAAGAGAAACATTGCTGGATAAGTTTAATAACGATGTGGGTAAATATCAAGTTATTGAAAATGGTATAAATTTGGAGAATATAGCGCGCGCTGTAGCCTCTCACAGATCAGAATTTAATTTCACTGATCAAGACAAATTGATTTGTATGGTCGCAGGTTTTCGAAAAGAGAAAGATCACGACACAGTAGTTCGTGCTTTAAAGCATTTACCAGAGCACTATAAATTACTATTTGTTGGCTCAGGTGAGCGGGAACAGGATATAAAAAAATTAACTATCACCTTAGGAGTTAGTCATAGAATAACATTTTTAGGTATCCGCACGGATGTTTTTTCGTTAGTCAAAATGTGTGATATTGCTGTTTTAAGTTCACACTGGGAAGGTTTTGGCTTGGCGGCGGCAGAGGCTATGGCCTGTGGTATTCCAACTATTGCATCCAATGTTAATGGATTATCGCAAGTCGTATCTGGCGGTGGTCTGTTATTTGAAAAAGGCGATGAATTAGAACTTGCAGATCTGGTATCATCATTAGAAGCTCCTCTTTTATATAACGGAATTAGTGAGAATGGAAAGAAGAAGGCTCAAAGCTACGACCTATCCAATATGGTTCGTAAAACGATCACATTATATACCAAAATTACAGGCAAAACGAGTAATTCAACTCTAAATCATAAAAAGAATGAGGGGTAAGAGAGTATTACATATTGTTTCCGTATCATTTTCACTGCGCTATTTTGTCGGTAATCAATTTCATTATTTTAAAGAAAAGGGATACGAATTTCATGTTGCCTGTTCTGATTCTCCAGAATTTATCGCTTTATCGCGGGAATTTAGCTTTACGCCATTTCCAGTCCCTATTTTACGAAGTATTAATCCTCTTCAGGATATTAAATCTATTTACACCTTATATCGGTACATCCGTCGTGAACAGTTTGACATTGTTATTGCACATTCTCCAAAAGGAGGTTTAATTGGTATTTTAGCTGCCTATCTTGCTAGAGTTCCTAAACGTGTTTTTTTTCGTCACGGATTAGTTTTTGAAACGGTTACAGGATTAAAAAAGCACTTATTGATTAATATTGAACGTTTAATTGGTTTTTGTGCTACTAGCATAGTCAATGTAAGTCCCTCAATTACCAGAGTTTCCGATCGATTGCATTTGAATGCATCATCTAAGAATAGGCTTTTAGGTAAAGGAACGTGTAACGGTATAGATATCACAAAGTTTAAACCACGATCTGGTTATAAAGATACCACAGTAATTACAATAGGTTTTGTGGGGAGGTTGTCCAAAGACAAAGGTCTGATTGACCTTATTGATGCCTGGAAATTGCTATGCAAGGAGTACAAAGCGATACAATTATTACTAGTGGGTCCTATGGACGAAAGAGACCCCCTGCCGCATTCAACTTTAAAGCAGTTGCAGATCGATCCTACAATCGAATATGTGGGAGGAGTGGATGATACTGCTTTATATTATAACAAAATGGACATTTTTGTTTTGCCATCATATCGAGAAGGTTTTCCAACAGTTACGTTAGAAGCCTCCGCTTCGGGATTGCCTGTTGTCACCACTAAAGTGACCGGTTGTATTGATTCTATAGTTGAAAATGTGACTGGAATTTTTGCGGAAAATAATGCTTATAGCCTTTATGAAAAAATAAAAATATATATTGAAGATCAAGAAATGGCAAAAATTCATGGAACCAATGGATATCAATTTGTTCATGAAAATTTTTCTGAGAATTTTATTTACAAACAAATTGAAGATAAAATCTTATAGAATTAGAACAGTTATTTTTTCTGTAATGAATATTTTTACCCATTCAGAAGAACTTAAATGGTCTTAAATTACCATTTATTGGTTTTAAATTACCCTCTATTAAGATAATTAACAAGTTTTTTTAATTCATTTAAAGGAAATTAAAGTTTGTTATTGATTATTTTTTTCTGACAAAAAAGTAATATAAATGTCTGTGAACGCTCTTAAGTGCTTGAAATTTACTATTCTAAAAAAATATTATTGATTACTGTAGCATTTGTGATATAATTAACGTTAAGTAAATATAAAGTGCAAATTTTACTATCTTTGCCCTGTTAATTATTAACTGAGTTTATTATGTATATCTTTACTGTTATATTATTGTTTGTATTCGATTTTTTTCGTTTTCCAAAAGCAGATCAATTTAATTCTTTTAAAAGTTTTATTCAATGTTTTTTACATAATCTTGATAAAAGTAAATTTGCTTTGGAAGGAATCTTCAAAATTAATCTCAGTTCCCAATAAATTTTAAAAACTGTCCCCTGTTTTATTTCGGTCATTTTCAAAAAGAATTTTAGACAACAATAGGGGGAATCGAATAATCTACGTTTTTAGATTACAATTTACGAGCAAATTAAGATTTGCAACAATAAAAAATACAAATAAGAATTTTAACCCCGTTTTTAATTGCTTTTAATTAATGTAATTTATTTAACTGGGATTTATGTAAAGATAAGTATAGGGGCGAGTAATATGAAAGTATTAGTTTTAGGTGGAAATAGCGGTTTTATAGGGAGTCATCTGAGTAAGAGTTTGGCGTCCTCATTTGATTCCAAGTTTGTATCGATGAGGAACTTAGATTGGATGGGGGAAGATTTCTCTCCAAACTGTATTATCAATTTAGTGGGTAAAGCACATGATTTTACAGGATTAGCAAAGGAAGAAGATTTCTATTATGCCAATTTTGAACTTGCAAAGAAAGCTTTTCAGATATTTTTGTCCTCACCCGCTAGTGTTTTCATTCATATTAGTTCTTTGGCCGCGATAGAGGAAATAGAGGCCTCCAATGCATTATCAGAGTTTGCGACGTCTAACTCTGTAACACCTTATGGTAAATCAAAGCGTGCGGCAGAAGAGTGGCTCCTTAAGCAAACTCTACCTTTTGGTAAAAAGTTGATCATTTTACGTCCACCAATGGTACATGGTGAAGGAGATAAAGGAAATCTCAATCAATTGTATCAATTGGTTAACAAAGGCATACCTTATCCATTAACCCGATTTAAAAATAAGCGGTCATTTCTTTCTATAGAAAATTTTTGTTTTTTTATTGAACAAATCTTATTTAAAAAAGATAAGATGGAGACAGGAATTTATCATCTTGCTGATGATGAAACATTATCATCCAATGAAATTGTTAAGATTATTAAAGAAGAGACAGGTTTTAATACCCCTTGCCTGCCATTACCTAAGAATTTAGTGCGTTGGATATCTAAGGTAGGCGACCGAACCTCATTGCCATTAAACACCTGGCGCCTTAAGAAACTAACTAGTACTTTAGTTGTGTCAAATAAAAAGATAAAGATAGCGCTATCTATTCATCGTCTGCCACTTACTGCGAAAGAAGGTTTAAGAGAGACTATTCGGTCATTTCAAAAATAATATTAAAATCTATTGATAAAACTCGTGATTCAATATCTAGTAATATAAAGTTTCGAAATTATTGAACTACGCATACTTACTATTGTATGCGTAGTTAATATATATAAATTCACTATTTGAACCATCTCCTTAGGTTAGCAGCGAAAACACTGTATAACTATAAAAGTTATAATTTTCTCCTTAACATTCCTTATTCTAGGTGTCTTCATTTTTAGCCAGCTTAATTACTATTACAGTACCTTCTTCACTATTTGGTTAACATTATTGAAAGAGTTTGTTAATAAAAAATCAGTATGGCTATACATACTTCATTTTGTTAACAATTTTTTAATTTGGATATTTAAAATGTGATGAGTACTTTTGTTGCTCATTAACTAATCAACCTTATGCTGGATTCGCTTATTACATCCAAGACAAGACTAAAGCTCCTGATCAAGTTTTTTGTATCAGCTAATAATCAGGGCTATTTGCGGGGATTAGCGGAAGAATTTCAGGAATCGACCAATGCCATTCGAAAAGAATTGAACCAATTGGAAGATGCAGGTTATCTTGAAAAGAAAGCAGAAAAAAATAAAATTTTTTATCGCGCCAATACACAGCACTCTTTATTTAAACCACTCCAAAAATTAATTCATACTTTTTTAGGTATTGAGGATGTTGTTGACCAAGTTTTATCTAGATCTGGTGGTGTTCAGTCTGTTAGTTTGATCGGCGATTATGCAAAAGGTTTAGATTCCGGCATAATCGAAGTATTAATTTTAGGGGATGATTTAAATCAGGCATATTTATTGCAGTTAGCGGCAAAGGTTGCGAAAAAACTAAAAAAGGAAATTAAACTTTATTTCAATGCGCCTCTAATAGAGACCCATTGTATTAATTTATACACACGTAACTTAGAATTATAATATTCTTTACATCTATGAGTAAAATATTAATAACAGGGGGAGCCGGATTTATCGGATCCAATTTGACAGAGCATTTCTTGGGAAAAGGATTTCAGGTAGTTGTTTTGGATAACTTTGCAACGGGGCACCGTCACAATTTGGCGCAGCAGGCAGAAAATCCTAATTTTTCTTTAATTGAAGGAGACATTCGCAATACAGCAGACTGTGAGTTAGCAGTACAGGGTGTCGATTATGTGTTACATCAAGCTGCTTTAGGATCCGTTCCACGTTCGATCAAAGATCCACAGACTACCAATGAAGTTAATGTAACGGGCTTTTTAAATATGTTAGTTGCTGCCCGTGATGCAAAGGTTAAACGTTTTGTATATGCGGCCTCTTCTTCTACTTATGGAGATTCCGAAAATCTACCTAAAGTGGAGGATATTATTGGAAAACCATTATCACCATATGCTATCACCAAGTATGTGAATGAATTGTATGCTGATATTTTTTCTAAAACATATGGTTTAGAAACTATTGGATTACGTTATTTTAATGTATTTGGCCGTCGTCAAGATCCCAATGGAGCTTATGCAGCAGTTATTCCTCTATTTGTTAAAAAGTTTATGAGTCACGAAGGTCCTGTTATTAACGGAACCGGCGATTTTTCACGTGATTTCACCTATATTGACAATGTGATTCAGATGAATGAGTTGGCTATGTTGACTGAAAATGCAGACGCTGTTAATACCGTTTATAATACTGCAGTAGGTGATCGTACCACTTTAAATCAATTAGTTGGTTATCTAAAAGAGTATCTAGCGGAATTCGATGCTGAGATAACAAAGGTTAATGCTTCATATGGACCAAACCGTCAGGGTGATATCCCACACTCATTAGCTTCAATCGAGAAAGCAAAAACATTGTTAGGTTATGAACCAACACATACTATTGATAAAGGCCTAAAGGCCGCAGTACAGTGGTACTGGGAAAATCTAAAATAGAAATCAAAAATATTAGTTGTTAAAAAATTAGAACACCAAAAATTATACATTAGATGAAAAAAATTGCAGTTATTGGCTTAGGATACGTAGGGTTACCATTGGCCCGCTTATTTGCAACAAAATTTCCAGTTGTTGGTTTCGATATCAACCAAAAGCGTATCGATGAGTTACGTTTAGGAAAAGATTTAACATTAGAGGTTGAAGATGATATTTTGCAAGCTGTTTTAGCTGAAGAAAATCCGCTATCCACTGGTAATAACGGTTTATGGTGTTCTAACCAGTTGACAGATATTGATGATGCTAACTTTTATGTGGTAACAGTACCTACGCCAGTTGATAAAAATAATCGTCCCGACCTAACTCCTCTTTACAAAGCTTCAGAAACAGTTGGTAAAGTATTGAAAAAAGGTGATATCGTGGTTTATGAATCTACGGTTTATCCAGGTGTTACAGAAGAAGAATGTATTCCGGTATTAGAAAGAGTATCGGGTCTTAAATTTAATGTAGATTTCTTCGCCGGTTATTCACCTGAGCGTATCAATCCAGGAGATAAACAACATACGGTAGAAAAAATATTAAAAGTAACAGCAGGTTCAACACCAGAGATTGGTATTGAAGTTGATGAGGTATATAAAACGGTTATTACAGCAGGCACACATTTAGCACCATGCATTAAAGTTGCAGAAGCTGCTAAAGTAATTGAAAATTCACAACGTGATATCAACATTGCCTTTGTCAATGAGTTGGCTAAAATTTTCAATATTTTAAATATTGATACACACGCAGTTCTAGAAGCAGCAGGTACAAAGTGGAATTTCCTACCATTCAAACCAGGATTAGTGGGAGGTCACTGTATTGGTGTCGATCCTTACTATTTAGCACAGAAAGCACAAGAGCACGGATATCACCCAGAAATTATTTTAGCAGGTCGTCGTCTTAATGATTCAATGGGCGAATATGTTGCTTCACAGGTAATCAAGACCATGATCAAAAAATGTATCAATGTTAATGGTGCAGAAGTTTTAATGTTAGGTGTTACCTTCAAAGAAAACTGTCCAGACGTACGTAACACAAAGATTGTCGATGTGATTGCAGCATTAGAAGATTATGGTGTTAAAGTTACTACGTTTGATCCTTGGGCAAATCCAGCAGAGGTTAATCATGAGTACGGAATTGAAAGTTTGACGGCATTACCACAATCAAAATTTGATGCTATCGTTTTAGGAGTAGCGCATAATGAATTCTTAAATATCGATTTTGATGCTCTTAAAAAAGATTGTGCTATTGTGTATGATGTTAAAGGTATTATTTCAGAAAAGTCAGATAATAGATTGTAATGGTTATGAATAAAACTATTTTAATTACTGGAGGGGCTGGCTTTATAGGCTCACACGTTGTTCGTGAATTTGTTAACAAGTATCCAGACTACCATATTGTTAATCTGGATGCGCTTACTTATGCAGGTAATCTAGAAAATTTAAAGGATGTAGAAAATTCCTCGAATTATACCTTTGTAAAAGCAGATATTACCGATGCGAATCATATTTTGCAGATCTTTCAAAAATATCAACCTGATGGTGTTATTCATTTAGCAGCCGAGTCGCATGTTGACCGTTCTATTATCGATCCAACAGCATTCGTGATGACGAATGTAATAGGGACTGTAAACTTACTGAATGCAGCTAAAGAGATTTGGAAGGGTGATTTTGAAGGAAAACGCTTTCACCACGTATCCACAGATGAGGTTTATGGTACATTAGGGGAAACTGGTTTGTTTACAGAAATAACAAGTTATGATCCACATTCTCCATATTCAGCATCTAAAGCTTCTTCAGATCATTTTGTTCGTGCTTATCATGATACTTATGGATTGCCAGTTGTAATTACAAATTGCTCAAATAATTATGGTCCTAATCATTTTCCCGAGAAATTGATTCCGCTGTGTATTCATAATATTTTGAATAATAAACCATTGCCAATTTATGGTGATGGCAAATTCACCCGAGATTGGTTGTTTGTTATTGACCATGCTAAAGCGATTGATCTTGTATTTCATGAAGGGACTAATGGAGGCTCTTATAATGTGGGTGGATTCAATGAATGGCAGAATATTGATCTTGTTAGAGAATTGTGCAAGCAAATGGACGAAAAACTAAATCGACCTAATGGAACAGCAGATCAATTAATTACTTTTGTGAAAGATCGTCCGGGACACGATCTGAGATATGCCATTGATGCGACTAAAATTAATCAAGAATTAGGATATAAACCGTCTGTAACATTTGAACAAGGGCTTTCAATCACCATCGACTGGTTTCTGTCTAACCAAGATTGGTTAGACAATGTTACCTCAGGAGATTATCAGAAATATTACGACAATCAATATAAAGCAGGATAAATGAAAGGTATTGAAACAAAGCTTAAGGGATGTTTTATTCTTGAGCCTACCGTTTTTGAAGATGAAAGAGGTTATTTTTTTGAATCTTTTAATGAAAATAAGCTGGAAGCAATTTTAGGTTATAAACCTTCCTTTGTACAAGATAATCAATCTAAATCTTCTTATGGTGTTGTAAGAGGTTTGCACATGCAAGCGGGCGAACATAGTCAAGCAAAATTAGTTCGTGTAGTAGATGGTGCGGTAATAGATGTTGCAGTAGATGTACGCAAAGATTCACCAACATTTGGACAATCCGTTGCAGTTGAACTTTCTGCTGAAAATAAAAGACAATTATTTGTGCCTCGAGGATTTTTACATGGATTCTCGGTGATATCTGAATCAGCTGTATTTTTTTATAAATGCGATAATGGCTATAATAAAGAGTCGGAGGATGGAGTGAATCCATTAGATCTGGATCTTGCTATTAATTGGCAATTAGACCCAAAAGATATGTTATTATCTGAAAAAGATAAAGAAGCTCAGTCTTTTGCGGATTTTAAATCTAAAAAAGCTTAGATTATTTTTATGAAGATTATTATCACAGGATCAAATGGACAATTAGGGTCTGAACTAAAAGATATCTTATTAAAGGATTCTTCTAAGGAGTGTTTTTTCTTGGATAGAAAACAATTGCCATTAGATCAACCAATACTTATTCAAGATATTCTTGATATATATCAGCCAGACGTAATTATTCACGCAGGAGCTTATACAGCGGTTGATTTAGCAGAATCAGAATCAGATTTAGCTGATATTGTGAATCATCAATCAACGGAAGAAATTGCACAGTATTGTAAAATCAATGATGTTAAACTTATTGCAATTTCGACAGATTACGTTTTTGATGGTAATTCTGATCGTGCTTTAAGAGAGGATGCTGAAGTAGATCCAGTAAATGTCTACGGTCTAACTAAACTTAAAGGCGAGCAAGCAATACAAAGATGGTTACCTGATGGTATTATTATCCGTACATCTTGGGTATATTCCACTTACGGCAAAAATTTTGTGAAGACAATGATCAAATTGATGACAGATCGTGATGAAATTTCTGTTATTAATGATCAGATCGGTTCGCCAACTTATGCTCATGATTTAGCAAAAGCAATTTCAGTTATTATTGATTCAGAATGGTTCGGCGGTATTTATCATTACAGTAATGAAGGTGAGATATCATGGTATGATTTTGCTTTGGCAATTCGTGAGCTGAAGGGTTTAGAGTGTAAAGTGAATGCAATACCTACAAGCTCGTATCCTACGCCAGCGCAAAGGCCATGTTATTCCTTATTGGATAAGTCAAAGATTAAAAGAACATATGATCTAGACATTCCAACTTGGAAAGAAAGTTTAGCAATTATGTTAAATAAAGAAGAAGTATAATATATTAATATAGGCATATAAGAATACAAAAATATGAAGGGAATTATATTAGCAGGAGGATCAGGAACGCGTTTACATCCGCTTACTTTGGCTGTAAGTAAGCAATTGATGCCTATTTACGATAAACCAATGATCTATTATCCGCTGTCCACGTTAATGTTGGCAGGTATAAATGAAATATTAATTATATCTACACCTCATGATCTGCCACATTTTGAGAAATTGTTAGGAGACGGATCAGATATAGGGTGTAAATTTTCTTACAAAGAGCAACCTAGTCCAGATGGATTAGCCCAAGCTTTTATTTTAGGAGAAGAGTTTATTGGTGATGATAAGGTTGCTTTAATTTTGGGTGATAATATATTTTATGGGTCTGGAATGTCAAAATTACTTCAATCTTGTGCGGATCCAGTTGGGGGTGTCGTATTCGCATACCAAGTACAAGATCCAGAACGATATGGTGTAGTCGAGTTTGATCAGGACAATAAGGTCGTTTCTATTGAAGAAAAGCCAGAAAATCCAAAATCGCATTATGCAGTTCCAGGACTTTATTTCTACGATAATGATGTTGTAGAGATTGCAAAAAATATAAAACCTTCTCATCGAGGGGAATTAGAGATTACAGATATCAATAAAGAATACTTAAAAAGAGGTCAACTACAAGTGGGTGTATTTGATCGTGGTACTGCATGGTTAGATACAGGTACCATACAGTCTTTAATGCAAGCTGGACAATTTGTTCAGGTTATTGAAGAACGACAAGGAATGAAGATTGGAGCGATTGAAGAGGTTGCTTATCGCATGGGCTATATTGATCAAGAACAGCTTAGAAAAGTAGCAGCCCCTTTAAAAAAGAGTGGTTACGGTGAATATTTATTTAGAATTTGATAGATATTTATGTTAGGAAATACTATTCTTATATATGACTCGGTAAGTTTTTTTATACCTTATATGGAGGCTAAAGGCGTTAAATGCTTTAATTCTTTTAAGTCCATTAGTAAAAAAATGAAGATTTTAAGAAAAATGTCATTTATGCTAAATATTTTGCCTTCTCAATGGTACGGAGAGTGGAAAAATAATTTAAATGATGCTGACACAGTAATTATATTTGCTTCTAATCGTTGGGATTTTATAAAGTATATATGTAAAAACTATCCAGCTTTAAGAGTGATAGTATGGTATTGGAATCCTATTGATAAGTGTTTTACTCCCAATGTCTTAAAGTCTAAGAATTTGGAATATTGGTCTTTTGATATAAAAGATTGTGAAAAATATCAATTAAAACACAACTCAACTTTTTACTTCGATAACATTCAAAAATATAATCACGGTAATGATGTTGGTGTCTTGTTTGTAGGTGCAGATAAAGGTCGAAAGACCTTTTTGGATAAAATAGAAAAACAGTTTGATGAAAGAAATATTAAATCTGCTTTTCATATCGTACCTGACAGGGGTGCTGTTAATCTTGGAAATATAAAGCCGATTGATTACGAAGAGTATTTAAAGCGCGTATCCCGCTGTAGTGCACTTTTGGATTTTTTACAAAAAGGGCAAAACGGCCAAACCTTGAGGCCAATGGAAGCTATTTTTTTTCAAAAAAAATTAATAACAAATGATAAAACTATAGTTTCATTAAATTTTTATGATTCTCGAAATATTTTTATTATAGGAAAGGATGATATTAATGCTCTCCGTGAGTTTATTGAATCTCCTTACGAAAAGATATCGGAAAAGATAGTTCAACAATATGATTTTTCCTCATGGCTTAAAAGGTTCGAATTATAAAATAATTTAAAATGCTTAAATATTTATCATATATTTTTGATTATCGGTTTTTTAATCGGATCAATATTCTTATAAGTAGATTGACTTCGATTTCGATTTCTAGGAATTTGAAAAGATCTGTTACTATTCCAAAACTTCAATATCCTTTTCGTATTGAGGGCCTTCAAAATATTTCAATTGGTAAGAATTTTTCTGGAGGAAAAAATCTTAGACTTCAGGCAATAAGTGATTATGGAGGTGAAAAATTTGCTCCTTCTATTACTATTGGGAATAATGTTACAGTTAATCCTAACTGTCAAATAGTAGCTATAAATAACGTTACAATTGGAAATAATGTTTTGATTGCTAGTTACGTGTTTATATCCGATCATGTTCATGGTGAATTAGATTATTCAGATATAAATATTCAGCCTTCAAATCGAAAATTATGCTCTAAAGGACCTGTAATCATAAGTGATGGGGTGTGGATAGGGCAAGGTGTTAGTATTCTAGCTAATATTAGGATCGGTAAAAATGTGATAATTGGCGCCAATTCTGTTGTTACTAAGGATATTCCGGATAATGCCATTGCTGCAGGGATTCCAGCTAAAATAATAAAGTACACTTAGTAATATGAAAAATTTCTTAAAATCATTTTTAGCTTTTGGATTAGCCACATCTATTGAGAAATTACTAGGATTTATTCTATTACCTATTTATACAAGGCATTTCAATGCTGTTGAATATGGTGTAATTGATATGATTTCTGTTATAGGTAGTATTCTTATAATATTTGGTACATTACAAATAGAAACTTCATTACAAAGGTATTATTATTCTTATAATGATTTGAGAAAGAATTTATTAATATCGAATGTTTATTTTTGGATTTGTCTTTTTTCATTTATTTTATTTCTTGTACTTATAATTTTTTCGACCCCATTAGCTATTTGGTTATTGGGTGATGCAAAATATTCAATGGCTTTAAAGATTTCAAGTTTTCAGATCATTTTTATTAATTTAAATATGCTTGGACTAGTTATACTAAGATATGAGAAGCAGAATCTGAAATTTTTAATAGCAATCATAGTCAAAGTTTTTTCCGCTTTATTGTCTGCCCTATTATTTGTCGTTTACTTTGATTTTGGAATTAACGGTGTGATCTTGGGACAAACTTTGAGTTTAATGATTACTTCTCTAGTAATTTTCTTTAATATCAAAAAGTATTTAGTCTTGCGATTAAATAAGCTCTTAAAAAATGATCTTTTCCACTATGCTTTACCTCAGTTACCTGCGAGAATTGGCAGTATTTTAATTGCACAGGTTAATAGATTTTTTATGTTAGGCTATCTTAGCTTAGCATCAATTGGTGTCTACTCGGTATCTTTAAAGTTGGCATCTTCTATACAAATCATTAATACAGCATTTGTAATGGCATGGAGACCAATAATGATAAAATTAATCAATGTTAAAAATAATAAAGAAATATTTCCATCAGTATTACCAATGATATCCTTACTAGTATTCTTTTGTGTAAGTTTGATATCTTTATTTTCATTGGAAATTGTCAAATTATTTACTACCGAGGAATTTTACACTGCTAGTAAATATTTAGGAGGACTTTCTTTATATTTTGCATTGTTTATTGTAAAGGAGGTGATTGATATAGGACCCGTTTTAACCAAAAATACTAAATATCTGTCTTATAACTTTTTATTTTCTATTATATTAAATCTAATTTTGCTTTATGTATTTATCAATATTTGGAAACTTGAAGGTGTAATTTTATCAATGGTTATAACAAACTTATTTCTAGTTGGTATTACATGGTTTACATCGAATAGATTATACCCTATTAATTTTCGTATTGACAAATTTATTTTTGCCCTTCTTCCTGCTTTATTTTTAGCACTTTTTAGTCTGATATATCAGATCGGTTTTTTTCAAAAATTAATTTTAGCAGTGATTGTTTTACTTTTTTATGGTATTTCTGTTTTTAAAAACAGAAGTACCTTACAAATATTAAAAAAATTATAGGATGATATATTTCTTAGTCTTGTCATTATTAATGATAGCAGCTTTTTTTTATGATTATTTATATATAAAAAATGGTTTTCGAAATCTGACATATGGATTTTTCTTAATTATTTTTATAATTGTCTCAGGTTTTCGGTATAAAGTAGGCGGTGATTCTATTGGTTATCTACGTGCTTTTGAAAATGATGTGCCAACATTGCATAATATAAATTTTGAATTCCTCTTTAACTACAAATGGGAACCTTTTTTTAATTTATTAATGTCTATTTCAAAAACTGTTTCTTCAGATTTTTCTCTATTTCAAATCATTCACGCAATTATTGTAAACGTTTTACTTTTTTCTTTTTTTAAAAAATACACTAAAAATATCTTTACGACCCTCATAATATACGCCTTCTTTTCATACTT
>Ga0160467_100235_pt1 | contig 69110 bp, 60 predicted proteins | sample HID1972I_E11MG_FD_108221 | JGI IMG/M metagenome (GOLD analysis project Ga0160467, IMG submission 108221) | Enriched pill bug-associated microbial communities from UW Madison campus, WI, USA - HID1972I_E11 MG | ecosystem: Host-associated > Arthropoda: Insects > Digestive system > Unclassified ... | reverse complement strand
TTCAAAAGTTCGGCTTTCAGGACCAAGAAGATGGAGCGATACTAGAAATCGAGGAGCGCAGCGTACGCACTTGGTACGTGAGCACAGGAGATTTCGGTAGCGCTCCATCTTCGCCGTCGACTAAGCTACGACGAAACGACATCGTCATCAAAGTCGAATCTTTTGAACCTACCTCTTATGATCCGCATTTTAGCGTCATTGCTGCTTTAAGCATCGCCATATCCTGCTCATATTCTAATAGCAAGCGCTCGGCTTCTTCTAAAGTGACGGATACGAAACGTATCGCATCACCAGGCTTCAGCTGTCCAAACATTGGAATATCAACCGCTGCAACTAAGGCAATGCGTGGATATCCTCCTGTGGTCTGCCGATCTGACAATAACACGATCGGCTGGCCATTGGCTGGAAGCTGAATAAGACCATGAACCGTTCCTTCCGAGATCATTTCTTTCGTTCCTTTTAACTCTAACATTTCCCCGTGAAGACGATAGCCCATACGATCAGACTGGGTATCAATTCTCCATGTTCCATTCATCCATTGACGCTTGCTTTCTGCTGTAAGCAGCTCGTATTCTGGCCCAGGAATATAACGTATCGTAATATGCTCCTCGGGCGCCATTGCAAATAACTGAGCGTTAAAAGCAGGTCCTACTTTTTGTTGCAGCTTATTCCACAGCTTTGCGCTTCTAGAATACTTATCAATGCCCCCTACACCTAGTACATCTCCACTGCGCAGTGACTTGCCATTATATCCACCCAAATTTCCTCTTACATTCGTACTGTAGCTTCCTAGCACAGAAGGAACGAGTAATCCTCCCGCAACTGCAATATAAACACGACAGCCACTTACATAGTTAGCAAAGCTTAATACACTGTCTTTTCTCACAATGATCGGCTGCCACATCGGAAGTGCAGCATTATTCATATATGGCGACATATTTCCACCACATATTGCAATCAAATGGTCTTCCGTAAATTTCAGCATTGCTCCCGACAAGGTCAGCTCTAGTACTGCAGCATCTTCTGAATTACCGACAAGTAGATTAGAAACGCGTGCCGAGCCTTCATCCATTGCTCCATTCACATTGACTCCGTACTTTTGATAACCAAAGCGTCCTCGATCTTGAATCGTAGCCAGCATTCCTGTCTTTATCATTTCGATTGCCATTCGATCTCTCCTTACGTCCAATGCAGCTCTCCAATGTTCGCAAACTGCTCGTGCGTGATCGGAATAAATTTAATTCGATCTCCTGCTTGTATTAATGTTGGAATCTCGAACTCAGGATGGAATAGCTTCAAAGGTGTGCGGCCAATAATTCGCCACCCACCAGGCGTAGAGATCGAATATATTCCAGTCTGAGCTCCCGCAATACCGACGCTTCCCACTTCAATTGAAGCTCTTGGTATTGCCTTGCGCGGCATTGCAATAGCTGGATTCATTCCGCCTAGATACGGAAATCCTGGTGAAAAACCAAGCATATGAACAAGATACGAACCGCTAGAATGGATAGCGATCACCTCTTCAGGCGTCAGTTCATTATAACGTGCTACTTCAACGAGATCCGGGCCATACTGACCGCCATAACATACGGGAATTTCAACGGTTCTGCCTTCATAGCTGCTCACATCACTCGAAGCATCGACATGGCGCTCGATAATCTCATTCAACTGTTTCACCAGCCATTCTCGCGGTGAAGTTAAATTCACATTGCTGCTTCTTGCCCATTTCCATAATAACCACGGATCATAGTGAACCGTAATTGTACAGTAAGCTGGCACATACTCTATTACTCCTTGCAGCTTATGGCGTTCCAGTTCAGCAAGCAAGCTAACGACACTCTGATGTGTTTGTTCTTTAATGTCATGACCTAAAATAATCGTAATTGTCTTTTCACCTAGCGACATTAACTCAGCCTTCATCGATCCTCATCCCTTCTACTGCCGCTACAGCTCGAACTGAGATGGATGCGTAATCTCGATGTCAGATGCTTTAAGAGCCTGTGAAAGCTCTATCACATGCTGCAGCGCATCGGGTGAATCACCATGAACACATATCGTATCCACACGCATCTGAATATCTTCGCCTGTTCGGCTCTCCACCTTATGCTCCTTCACCATTCGAATCATTCGCTCAGATGAAAATTTCGATTGCACAATAAATGCTTGCTCATGTGAGCGTGGTGTTAACGTACCATCCTTTTCATAGTTACGATCAGCAAATACTTCATTCAATGTACGCATCCCAGCTCTAGCACCTGCTTTGATCAGCTTACTGTTGGATTGACCAACAACAAACATATCTGGATCAACACGATATGCTGCTTCTGCTATCGCTTCTGCAATATCCGTGCTCTCATTGGCCATATGATATAGTGCACCATGCGGTTTTACATGCTGAATGCGACTTCCCTCAGCAACCGCAAACGCTTGCAGTGCTCCCATCTGATATAACACAAGCCCGTAAATTTCCTCAGCCGATATATCCATCTTGCGGCGGCCAAAGCCATGTCGATCCGGCAAGCCCGGATGTGCACCGATCGCTACATTGTATTTTAACGCGAGCTTGACCGTTTTACGCATCGTTAACGGATCGCCTGCATGAAAACTACATGCAATATTCGTTGATGTAATATATTTCATTAGCTCTTCATCTTGACCGAAGGAGTAAATTCCAAAGCTTTCACCCATGTCGCAATTCAAGTCCACTTTATACATATTTACACTCCTAACTATGTATTCGTCTCCAGTTATAACGATAAACTAAACATTCATATTAAATTGTACCTTTATTAATAGATGAAAAGCAATTGGAAGGACTACTCGGTAGTAATGGCGCTAGGCCCTCTAATTTAATATGAAGATTTATTAGAACTCAAAACAATTTCAGTTAAGATATGCGTCTTGATGAATGCAATGTATCATAAAATGCATAAAAGTAAAGCCTTGTAAAAGAACATGCGTTCCCTTATATTTGTATCTAGAGATCGAGCTTATAAATTAATTCATTCGTTTGAAAGTAGGTAGGTATACAGTGAAGATTGATACGCCCAAGATCCCTGATGATCTAACGGAGAGAAGATTTACAGATATTTTTCACGAAGAAGATCCGGAATTTGAAATGTGTATGATTACCAATTCAGAATTTGCCGACGAAGCAATTGATCGAGTTCGACTATATAAAACAGTGATCAAGAATTGTAATTTCACCAATACGAATTTTAGCCGAATTGATCTTACCGATGTACGCTTTGAAAATTGTGATTTATCCAATGCTAATTTAGGAAATGCCTCCATGAATCGAGTTGAGTTTCTTAATTGCAAGTTACTTGGCAGTAACTTAACAGAGTCTTATATCGGTAATACAAGATTTAAGGAATCAATTCTTAATATGATCATGTTCGGTAACTCAAAACTTGAAAAGGTGATTTTTGATAATTCTGTATTAGAAAGTGCTGACCTTTTTGACTGTAAGCTTAAACATGTAGAATTTCTATCATGCAATCTTAATGGCGCGAACTTTGAGGAGACACCATTAAAAGGAATTGATTTAAGCTCATCCGCTTTTGATTCCTTAACCGTTTCAATAGAGAATCTAAAAGGATGCATAGTCTCAACATCTCAAGCGATACAATTTGCTTCGTTAATAGGTCTAAAGATTCGACAGTAATAATACCGTTTAACTTCGTACTTAATATTATTACACAAAGTCGGCAAGTCAACGCGTGCAATAAATGCTTGGATTGTGGATATGCTAATTATTGCATATAACTTTAGAGAGGATGTATCTTGCAATGTCAGTTGAAGTGTATTTAATGTTTAATGGGAATTGTCGTGAAGCTGTCCACTTCTATAAGGAAGTGTTCAATGCAGAAGAGCCGAAAATTATGACTTATGGTGATGCACCAGATGGTCCACCGGAAATGATAAATGAAAAGACAAAGGACTTGATCATGCATACTCGGCTTATTATTAACGGTAGCACCGTCATGTTTTCAGACACATTTCCAGGAGCGGACTATACCGTTGGCAACAATATTACACTTGCTTACATTAGCAATGATTCGGAGGAGCTTAAAGCAATCTACGAAAAGCTCAAAGATGGCGGCAATGTTTTGATGGAGCTGCAGGAAACGTACTGGAGTAAGCTCTATGGTCAAGTAATCGATCGGTTCGGCATCCAATGGCAGCTCAATCTAGGCGAATAACAAATTAGGTAGCGCTAAGCTAGAGCTGAATTTAAGGGCTGACGATGCTTCGTCAGCCTTTATTTATTGTAGGAATTTAATAAAGCTATCCTCTCGTCCACTCTCTACTCAATAGCTTAAGCGGACGTTGCTAATCCTAGCACATATATAACTAGCGTATGCTAACGGAACTGAGCGACCCTATTTCAACATATTATGCTCATTTTACAAGCTAACGGAACTGAGCGACGTTATTGGCACCTTTTCACTACATATTGAAGCGATTTTACCAAATAGCGCTTCTCAGTTCTGTTAGAGTCACATCCTTGGTATATTTATCACAATAAGGTCTCTCACTTCCGTTACAGCTCCTTCACAGCAATCAGCCTTCGCTAGAATTCATTCATTGCAATCAACTTCCTATTACAGCTGGCTTCGCAGCAGCTTGTCCGCGTTACAGCTCCTTCACTGCAATCATCCTTCGCTACAGCTCCTTCACGGCAATCAGCCTTCGTTACAGCTCCTTCACTGCAATCAACTTCCTATTACAGCTGGCTTCGCAGCAACTTGTCCGCGTTACAGCTCCTTCACTGCAATCAACTTCCTATTACAGCTCACTCGCAGCAACTTGCCTTACGCGTTACGCCTCACTCACTATAATCGAGCGCCCGGTAGTCCGTTTCGATAATGCCCCTACATAATAAATAAAGAAGCAGCGCCGGCCAAGCGCTGCTTCTTTCGGAAATATATAATTCAATGATAAGCGATTATTCTCCGCCCATAAATAAGTATTTGTAAAGAATGATGACGACAAGCACCCATAGTAGCCAGTGCACTTTGTATTTTCCTTTTTTCGTAAGGTTAGCAGCTGTTGCCAGAACAACATAAAACACTAAACCGAAGGAAATACCGTGCGCAATGCTGTAAGTGAACGGCATAAACGCGATAATGAAAAATGCAGGAATTGCGTATACCATGTCTTGGAAGTCGATTTCTTTAACAGATTGCATCATCAGCACGCCAACAATAATTAATGCTGCAGATGTTGCAGAGCCAGGCACAAGCAATACTAATGGGAACAAGAAAATTGAAAGCAAGAAGCAAATTCCCGTTGTAACCGCAGTTAAGCCTGAACGTCCGCCTTGAGCAATACCTGCAGAGCTTTCAACGAAAGCAGTAATTGTACTTGTACCTAGAACAGCACCACCACTTACACCAATCGCATCAACGAACATTGCTTTACCGATACGTTTTTTACCTTCAACCGGATCCTTCATAATGCCCGCACGTGTTGCTGTACCTACCAATGTACCAAATGTATCGAACAATTCAACGAATGTAAAAGTTAGAATAACGGTAACCAAGCCAACTTCAAACACACCGGCAAAGTCAAAATCAGCGAAGTGCATAGTTGAGAAACTTGGCAGCCAAGAATTATTAGAAAACGTTTCGCTCACGTTAACATATCCACCAATAATCGCAATGATCGTTGTTGCCACGATTCCCCATAGTATCGCACCAGGAACGCGAACCACCATCAAGATTCCGATAATCGCAAGAGCGATAACTGTATAAGCCACGCCAGAGTTGTGAAGATCACCTAAAGTAATAAGTGTACTGCCATCCTCGAATGTAACAATACCCATGATCCCACTGTTTTTCATACCGATTACTGTAATAAACAAACCAATACCAACTGTAATGGCATGCTTCAAGCTATCAGGTACTGCATCAACGAGCAATTGACGAATTTGCGTAATCGTCAAAATAATGAAAATAATACCTGAGATAAATACAGCCGCCAGACCCATTGCTGGGCTAATAGGCGTATCCGTTGCAGCTGAGGCTACAACAACTGATGCAAAATACGCGTTCAATCCCATACCAGGAGCAAGAGCCACAGGGAAATTAACGAAAAGACCCATCGCAATGGTGAATATACCTGCTGCTAATGCTGTTGCTAAAAATACCCCTTCAAAGCTTAAGCCTGTGCCATTACTTAAAATTCCCGGGTTAACAGCAAGAATGTAAGCCATTGTCATGAAAGTCGTTAGACCTGCCATAATTTCAGTTCTGACATTTGTTCCTAGTTCCTTTAAACGAAAGAAACGCTCCATTTTGAATATTACCTCCCAAAATTGTGTTGGAACAAGCAAAAAAAGCCATAGTTAAATGCTTGTGTGTCGCATTTCCCTAGGCTTTGCAAAAAGGAGAAAAATATTCCACTGGCCATGTGGATTTTTCTCACCCTTCGTAGCCAGATCATTTACGGTGATCTTGTAGAGACTCTCAAGCCAATTCTTGAGATTATACGAAAGAATATGCTTTTGTTGTATTCCGTCTACAATTTTATCGATAATACGACATACCGTCAATATGTTTCACGAATATTTTATAAGAAAATGATATCAATATTCGTATTTTCACTATATTTTTATGATCATAGTCCTATATGACGTCATTATAGTTAGTTATATTTCGTTAATTGAACAAAATTGAACAACTCTAGACGTATATTTCCTTTTCGATAAGTGTTCCACCTTCCAGAAAAAGCACCCGATCACAATAAGGTAGCACACGTTCATCATGCGTAACCATAACTGCACTCTTTCTCTGTTGTTTCACTTGATCTGAAAGCATTCTTACTACCTCTAAGCCGCGTGATGCATCTAAACTTGCCGTTGGCTCATCTGCATAAAGGACAGATGGATCATTCATCAGCGCTCTTGCGATAGCGATCCGTTGACGCTCTCCACCTGAAAGCTTTTCTGGATAAGCCGTTTGACGATGAGACATTCCCATTTGAGCAAGCAACTCTTTTGCTCGAACGACTGCCGATGACTTCTTCATTCCAGCAAGCTTAGCTACTAGTATAAGTTGTTCTTCAACATTTAGGTACGGAATTAAATTCGCACTTTGAAATATGAACCCAATTTTTCGTAGTCGAAGCTCAGAAAGCTCGTGCTTATTCTTGGTAAGGATTGATTCTCCGTCAAGTAGAACCTCTCCACTTGTCGGTTTAAGAAGCGCCCCGGCAATAGACAAAAATGTACTTTTCCCCGAACCAGAAGGTCCCATAACAGCGACAAGCTCACCTTCAGCCACCTCAAGATTGAGTTTATCCAGAACCTTTCTTTCCTTGTCGCCATCTTGAAATGTACGTGTAATCTCATGTAATTCAAGTCTGTTTTTCATGCTGCAGTCCTCCCAATCGCATCTAAAGCGTCTATTTTAGCTACTTGCCACACAGAGAATAGAGAACCGACTAAGGAAACAGCCACAAAGGACACACTAGTCAGCAATAATGTAGAGAAGCCTAGTTGAAAAGGCATCGAGTTTGGTAATACAGCCTCAAAGAGCTTGACCAATAGGATACTAATAAGCAGACTACCGATTGATAATACTAGTACCTGTAACGATACACTTCTAGCTAGATAAGCAGTACGAGTACCGATTGCCTTCAATATACCAAATTGACTCGTTTTTTGGATTGTGATGACATAAAAAAATACAGCCAGTACAAAAGCAGATATGACAAACAAAAATGCAATCATCATCATTAAGGAACCTTGCTCTTCCTTATATCCAGGAATCGCTGCGATTGCCTCAGCTTTCGTGATCACTTCAGTGTCGGGCAACGCGTTCTTTAGATCATTGACTTTTTCCTTTTCAGCTTTAACAGCAATGGCATTATAGGTTAGGTCACGTTCTTGATTACCAGCTAGATGAGCAAGAGATTGAGCTTGAAGATCCGACCAATCCGCTTTTGTCAAAAAAACGGCTGGTGTATGACTAAAGGACTCATCCTTTACGAATCCGTCGACAATCCATTTTGTTTCAGAAGCTTGATCTATAATAATTGTGCCAATTTCCACACCATAGTCCATCATTTTTTGATCAACGAGTACATGTCCTTGTTTCTGATCGGATAGAGGCGAGCCACTGATCGCTTCTGGCGCTAACCAACCTTCCGAATTAACAGCGAGCAAAGTAACATCAATCTTCTCTGTTGCTCCATCTGAAACAATCGTTGTCATTTTGACACCTAACGGCTCAGCGTTCTCACTTCCAACAATTGATGCTGCTTTTTCAAATTGGTTTTGATCGACCTGTGATCTTGTGAGACGGTGATTAGAATCCTGCTCTAATATGAAATGAGACGCAGTCATATTCTTAACAGAAGCTGCGTTATCATACGCAAGCCCTTGTGCAAGACCAGTGACGAACAAAACAAGAAATGAAACTAGCACCGCAATAGTTGTAATTAATAAGTATCGTCCTTTAGAAAACTTCATTTCTCGAATAGCTAGATACATTTTGTTTCCCTCCTTCGTGTTAACTAAAGTATAGGAAACGAAAATGAACGGTGAATGAACGGCTTGTTACATATGAGGCAGTGACACCGTAAAGGTTGTTCCATTATCGGTACTGTCTACCTCTATGTAACCACCATGGATTTGTACAATTCTTTTTACTATAGCTAGCCCAAGTCCTGTTCGACCGGAGGTACGTTCTCGTGCAGCGTCTACTCGGTAGAATCGATCAAATATGAATGGTAAGTGCTCTTTAGCAATTCCGTTTCCCGTATCTCGAACATAGATTAAACATTGCGTATTCGTTTGCTCTGCACTTATATCAATTGTTCTTCCATTAGGGATATGACTCACAGCATTACTTAACAGGTTCATCCATACTTGCATGAGCAACACTTCATCCCCAGCGATCTGAATTGATTCGGGCACTGATAATTTAAGCAAAATCTCCTTTTCTTCCAATTGCCATTGCAGCACTTGTACTGCTTGACGAATGTGAGTCTTAAGAGAAAAATTGTTCTTGTTTAAAGCTTCTTCTCCTTGTTCTAATGATGAAAGTAATAGAAGCTGTTTACTAAGCAGTGAGAGATGGCGGCTTTCTTCTTCAATAATCGTTGAATAGTGTTCGCGATCTTCTTGTGAAAGATCACGCTCAGACAATACTCTAGCGAAACCTTGAATTGAGGTCAGTGGAGATTGAATTTCATGCGATACATTAGAAACAAATTGTTGTCGAGACTGATCGACTCGTTCCAATTCACTACTCATAATCATAAAATGTTTAGCCAACTGTCCAATCTCATCACGTCTTTTTGTTGGTATTCTAAGATTATAGTTCCCTTGCGCAATCTGTTTCGTTGCCTCAGATAGACGGGTAATCGGCTTTACCAAGTACCTCGTACTCATTAGAAATACGATGATACTAATGACTACTGTTAGCAAACCAATTAATGCAAAGAAAATGCGCAATTCACCGAACTGTAAAATGGTGTCAGGCCGAACGAATAGCGCATAAGTCTTATTTTGAAGTTGAACATGTATTCCTACCGTATTACTTAACGAATTTTCAAAAAAACCAGAAATAAAAAGCTTATTAGGGAAGTTAGCCACTCCGTGATATACTCCTCCACTAAGTACGAGATCCTTTGATTGTTCATCCAAGTCAAGGATTCGGAACTCACGTCCATAGAAGCGGTCATCCCCCTGACCATCAGTCAAATAAATTTCATAACCAAGCGCTGCTGCATTTTGTAGGTAATGATCAATACTGGATTGTTCGGTTTCAGCATATTGTTTCATTTGCTCAGCGACAACGACTAGCTTCTCATCATTAAAGGGCTTTAATTGCTCATGATAGTAGATGTTGGATACTAAAAATCCTAGTAGGCTGCTAACAATGATAACGGCTACCGTAATGATGAATACACGAGAATACAATGATTTCACTTAGCTTTCACCTCAATCTTGTAGCCGATACCTCGAACGGTATGTATCGTAAAATCATCCGTATACTCATTGAACCGTTGCCGCAGTCGCTTAATATGGACATCAACCGTACGATCATTACCTTCATACTCTGCTCCCCAAACAAGGTGAATCAATTCCTCTCTTGAGAATAATCGTCCAGGGTACTGTGCAAGCTGCGAGAGCAGCTCAAACTCTTTCATTGGCAATATAAAAACGGATTGACCATCAGACACTTCTATATTTTTTCGATCAATAACAATCCGATTCATCCGAATAATATCACTCGAAGTTCGATTATAGCGGCGAAACAAAGCTTTTACTCTAAATACAATTTCTTCGGGATCGAATGGCTTAGTTACGTAATCATCCGTTCCGCGCATATATCCTTGTTCTTTGTCAGAAAGCTGGTCAAGTGCTGTAAGCATGATTATAGGTATATCGTAATTTTTCCGAATATATTCGCATAGGTCAAAACCGTCTAAACCTGGCATCATAATATCAATGATGGCAAGATCAATTGGGGCTTTTGCCATAACTTCGACCGCTTCCATTCCATCCTTTGCCTCATATACCTGATAGCCTTCTTTAGTCATAGAAAATCGAAGGAGTGTTCTTATATTTGCATTATCATCAGCTAGAAGCAAGTGCTTCATCTTGTATACCTCTCAGTCTTTTCTTATATATAGGCTTACTTCATGTTTTAATTATATACAACGTTTTTTTATTTTGCATTTATTTCACTTTTCTACGCAACTTCTACTTAAAACTACTCGTTTAACCATATGTCGATATAATTAATAGAATGTAAACATAAAAGGAGATTAAACATGAAGCGATACTTAAAGGTGATTACAGCAAGTGTAGCAGTACTAAGCATGACTGCAGTACCATTGATTCAAACTAACGACTCAGCTCGTCCATTTATAGCATATGCAGCACAGTCTTCTATCGAGCAGCAACAAGCAGTGGAACTTACTGGAAATGACCGTTTTCAGTTTACTAAAAATAGTAATATGATCTACGTAAATGGTGTACCAACAACCTCTGATGAAGCAATAACGGTTGTTAAAGGTACAACCTTCGTTCAGTTTAAGACGATTGCCAAGCTTTTTGGGTACCAAGTTAGCTATGATAGTAAAACAAAGCAGTCTGTTGCTTCTAACGGCAGCCACAAAATCGCATTTAAACAAGGTGAAAGCACAGTAACAGTGGACGGGAAAAAGATTAATGCTGGCGGTAAAGCCTTCACTAGCAACGGTCATCTAATGGTACCATTACGTGCTTGGTCCAACGCTGTAGGTAGCACACTACAGGTTAACGGAGGCCATTTAACATTAACGTTGAATACGTTGCCTAAAGCAAACTTCACGGTTAATGAAAGCTATATTGTAGCAGGAGAAACTAAAGTTACGATTGACGATAAAGCGGTTGCTACAGGCGGCTACAAAATCGTTGATGAGAAATGGGAAGGTCTGCAGGATCAGTACGCTACACCTGGGCAGTATACAATAACTCGACAAGTGCAGGACATTCGCGGAGTTTGGAGTGAGCCTTATTCTGTTACCATTACGGTGAACAAGCCTAATGTTGCTCCTACTGCTAATTTTTCAACAAATAAAACAACTTATAAGCTCGGAGAACCAGTCTACTATTCTAACTTAAGCACAGATGACGGAAAAATCGTACGCAATACTTGGACAGGCAATGATCCTGCATATTTCAAAGCTGGATCGTATACTGTAAAGCTCGAGGTACAGGATGATTTCGGAGCGGTCTCATCAGTAGAAAAACAAATTACTGTAACGGATGAAGTGATGTATACAAGAGATCAATTCTACTTGAACTTTGCTCATATCGGAGACAAGATTCCTGTAGATTCAACATTCTCTTTATCGCTTCCTACTATTGCTTACGATATTGTTTCTGAGGATATCACCTCTGTTCGTACAAACAGCCCTGAACAGCTGACTGAAGCTGCAATCGACTATTCGGATACGATCTCAGGTGCTGTACGCTTCAATATTCATAAGCAAAACATTGCTGAACAACCATTGGAGCTGCATCTCGTAGCAACGAATGACGGCGATCTGCCTACGACTGTAACAACGAATCGCTTTGTATATGCTGGACCAGTAACTCATGTATCAACAGCTGGTAAAACTGCTGCTGGACGCTTCCTCGAGAAGCTATTAGAGCCAATTCAACCAGAAACGATTACACTACAGCCTGGAGAGAGCGTGGAACTAATGACAAATGTTCCTGCGATTACACCAGCTAAAACATTAACGATCTTCGGTGAGTACTATAGCCCAGACCCTGTACGTTATACGTTAGTCGTTACAGAAAAAGATGGGGATGGCATCGCTTCTCTTGATACTCTTTCGCAAAGTGAGCATGATGGAAAGCATATTCGAGGCACATTTGCAGGAGGGAACCGCGATATCGTAGTCAATAAGGTGCTTGGCGAAAATCGTGGAGAAAAAATTATTCTTGGGGATAAAGTTCAAGAGTACGATAAGCTTCTAACTGGTGTTGATGCAGTGACAGGCGAGCAAATTATTAACTATGGAAACGGTGGCGTCGTTTATAATCTTGACCTAAAGGTTACACCGAATACTGCCGTTCTATTGAATCCGCGCGGCGGTCATTATGGTGGTGCGCTAATTGTTAACGACCAAGTTGTACCATTAACAAACAACAGTATTCTAAAAGGACAAGACGAAGCTGGATTTGTATATCGTAGTGGAAACTTCCAAGAAACAATCAATATTAAGTACATCGTTGCGCCAGGGAGTAACATGCCACTTCATCTTATGTTTGTTCCGATTCCATCATTAGAGCCTGCCAAAAATGATGCAGAAACTAACAGCGAAACAAACGTTGATCCTGAGGCGAATACTGATGCCGAAACTAATGCAGAAGAACAAACTCAGCAGGAAACAACGAATACAGAGCAATAAACGTTTCAGTATCATTTATAGGGCTAGTCTATCGCCTTCCTTTGCATAGGAAGACGGTGGACTAGCCTTCTTTTATGATTCAAGCTATTAGAGCTATTCTACTTAAGCTGTATGTACAACATTACAGCGAATATAGATCTTCGACGATCGTTTTTATCGTAGCCAGTTCTATTCTTGCTTCATTCGTCTCCTTTGCATCAATCGCTGTTATTAAACGGTTGATACTTTCATGAAGGCGCTCATATTCTCCTTCATCTCCAATCAGCTGGATTTTCCAGTTGTTTTTTTTATAGGCCTTCATTAACTCATCCAGCTGACCGTTTAGTGCATCCCAATCCTCAGCGATTAAGTGATGCTCAATTTCACTAATATACTGATTAAAGTCACGGTGTCCTGTAATACCTGAGCAACCTGCTAATAAGAAAAATACCATTACTGCGGCAACAGCTTTTTTTAATAACATGATCTGCCTCCTATATGCTGTATATTACGCCTTAGAAATTCCCATAATAAGCAAAACTTATTCCGTGCGTTGTATGCCGCACAAAAAAGGAGAACTTTATCATGCCTGAGTATGTTGTGATCTTAATACGATCGGTCGTTGCTTTTTTTGTACTGCTTGTATTAACGAGAATTATGGGAAAAAAACAGCTGTCTCAGTTAACTTTTTTCGATTATATTGTCGGAATTACGATTGGATCGATTGCAGCAACAATGTCTGTTGATCAGAACGTAAAAATATCAAATGGTCTAATCTCCCTAACTGTCTGGGGACTAATACCGATCTTGCTCGGGTATTTAGGATTAAAGTCAAGGGTATTTACGCGTCTAACAGATGGGAGACCTTCAATTATTATAAGAGAGGGTAAAGTTCTTGAGGATGAGATGAAAAGAAATCAGCTCGCTATCGAGGAGCTGATGATGCAGCTGCGTGAAAAAGGCGTTTTTAAGCTTGATGATGTTGAAATGGCTGTATTTGAAACGAACGGTGAACTAAGTATAATGAAAAAAACAGAAGCCGACCCGATTACTGCTAGCTTGCTTGGAATGAAAGTAAAAAATGAGCATGCACCAACCCTGCTCATCGTAGATGGTCATATTCTACAAGAGAATATGAGCTTGCTCAAGCTGGATAAACAATGGCTTACAAAAGAAATTAAGAAACAAGGCGCGTATGATGTAAAGGATGTTTTTATAGCTCAAGTGGATGCGAATAAACAGCTTTATGTCGATCTATATCAAGATGAGATCGGAAAGCAACAGCATTGATGCAATTGCGATTGTGAAAACATTAATGAGGGCGAAGATATTAGAGGTCAGTGAACGCTAATTTTCGAGGATAGCCCCCATACAATGTAATGAGGTCACTAGAGGTCACTAGGATGGCATTTTGTACGACTTTTCGTACAACTGAACCAAGTTCCGGCGATTCCGATACCTTTTGTACGATAATTCGTACAACCTAACCGAATAATGGGTACTTCCGATGCGTTTTGTATGACTTTTCGTACAACTCATCCGAATGCTGGCGTTTCCGCTACCTTTTATATGACTTTTCGTACAACTCATCCGAATGCTGGCGTTTCCGCTACCTTTTGTACGACTTTTCGTACAACCGAACCGAATGTTGGCGCATTCTTTCAAGAAATTTATGCACGAGTAAGGGGTGTCTAGTAGTCAGTTATAACTGACTCTCTGGACACCCCCGTCATTTTTAGTTACTATTTCGTTGCTTGTTCATAGATATGAAGCAATTGTTCAACGTTCAACTCTGCTGTGCTTTCATACACATGATGGGCATGAGGAAAATGTTCTTTCTGTCCAATTGCAATTGCCGTCATATGTGCCGCGATTATCGCATCAACACCAGCTACCGCATCTTCAACTCCGACGCATGCTTGCGGTGCAACGCCTAGTTGCTCTGCAGCGGCTAAAAACACCTCTGGATCAGGCTTAGAATTTTTTATCGTAGCCGCATCAACAATAACATCAAACTGCTGCCCCATCTGCAAATTTCTTATAACAGCAAATGCATTTTTACTCGCAGAAGCAATCGCAGTCTTAATGCCTCGCTGCTTCAAGTCAGCTAATAGTTCGGAGATGCCCGGCAATACATCAGTGGGCTTAATCGTCGCAATTAATTGCTTGTACAGCTCATTCTTTCGTTCTGCCAGTTCATGCAGCTGCTCATCGCTATAATGAAGCGGTGTAGACGAAAGACTAAGTAGTAATCGCAGCGATTCTAGACGCGATACCCCTTTTAATTTCTCATTAAATTCTCTTGTGAATGGCAGCTTAAGCTCGTCGCCAATCGCTTTCCAGGCAAGATAATGATGCTCAGCAGTATCGGTAATAACACCGTCAAGGTCAAATATAACAGCCTCCATAGATGTAGTTGTCATGTTCGTAGTTTCGCCTCGCTTTCTCTTAGAGGTTGTTCAAAAAGCTTAACTTTGATCACGAAGCAGCACTAGATGCTTAAACGGCATCGAATCTTGAACGCTAGCGAAGGCTTATGCTTTCGAAGCATGTTTTCTACGAAAACATTGTAGGTGCTCACGTACCAGTGACGTACGCTGCGCTCCTCAGATCCTAGCTTCATTCAATCTTCTTGGTGCTGAAAGTCAAGCTGTTTGAACAAGTACTTTATATTATATTTTTTGCTTGTACGATACATTTTGGTTTAACGTAATGGACTGACCATACAGCATAACCGTAAGTTCTTCACCCGATAGCAAGACAAGCTCAATCTCATCTTTATTCACATTAACTTCAATTGAACGGTCTTTATATTGCAGCTTGAATTGATACTGATCCCAATCTGCTGGTAACTTCGGAGACAATGTCAACGATTCTTCCTTGATCCGTACACCAGCAAATCCGAATACGATTGCCATCCAGGTTCCGCCCATATTCGCAAGATGCAGACCGTCCTTCGTATTGCCATGTGTATTATCCAAGTCCATACGAGCGGTTTCTCGGAAATAGTGATACGCTTTTTCGTCATATCCGATCTTGGATGCCATAATGCTGAATATACAGCTAGATAACGATGAATCATGAGTCGTTATTTGCTCATAGTAATCGTAGGAATGCTTAATTGTATCTAATGCCTGCTCATCCTCTAGTAAGAAATGCGCCAGCACCGTATCAGCCTGCTTACATACCTGATAACGATAAATTGTTAATGGGTGATAATGCAGCAACAGCGGATACTTTTCTTTAGGTGTATTCGCAAAATCCCACACCTTTTTATTCATAAAGGAATCATCCTGAGGATTAATGTCCAAAGCCTTATCGTAAGGCAAGTACATCATTGTTGCTGCACGGCTCCACGACTCCAACTCATCAGCAGTAATCTCAAGCTGCGTCAGAAGCTCCTCGTAGCGCTCAGGATTGCTTTTTTGAACCAGCTTAATCGACTTTGCTGCCCACGCTAAATTATGCTTTGCCATAACATTCGTATAGTAGTTGTTGTTGACACAGCAAGTGTACTCGTCTGGACCTGTAACCTCATCGATATAGAAGCTGCCATCACGCTCATGGCCGACCTCCATCCATAGTCTGGCTGTTTCAGCAAGCACTTCGCAGCCATAGTCAGCTAAAAATTGAACATCCTCTGTCGCCATATAATATTGTGCATAGCTGTAGGCGATATCCGCGCTAATATGATACTGCGCTGTTCCTGATGGGAAGAAGGATGAACATTCCGTTCCCGCTATCGTCCGCCAAGGATATAGGGCACCTTTGTTATGTCCCATTTCTTTCGCACGTTCTTTAGCAAATGGTAGTATGTGATAACGATAGAGCAATAGTTGCTTCGCAATATCCGGTTGCGTAAGTAAAAATACAGGGAACATATAAATTTCAGTATCCCAAAAGTAATGTCCCTCATAGCCTTCACCTGATAAACCTTTTGCGGCGATATTGCTATATTGGTCACGACCAGCTGATTGCAGCAGTTGGAATACATTAAAGCGAATTCCTTCTTGTAGCGCAGCATCGCCAGAAATGACAATATCAGATTGCTTCCAGAATTTTTGCATATATTGCTTTTGTAGCTGAAGCTGTTGCTCAAAGCTAGAATGCGAAAGCTCACTTGCTTTTTTCTTGGCACTTTCAAGACATTGCTCGCCATGTCGAAGCGTATCTGTATATACATTCCACTTTGTGAATGTAATCTGCTTATCTCCTGCAAACACAGCAGTATAGCTCGCTTGTTGCTGTTCCACGATTAAGTCTGATTGCTTAGCGCTAGTATGGTTATGCGCTGCTGCACAGCTTACAGACAGCTTGGAAGTTAATGTTTCATTTTGTACGTAGGCTACATAGTCCTCTGAACCAATCGCCGTCGTATTAAGCAGCTTAGCATGACCTGAAGCAACACGAGGATCATTCACTGCTGTATAGTTTTTCACATCTCCCAGTACAGTAGAGACAATCGTAATATCACCAGTTACCGAGATCGGTACAATGCTTACATCAATGACGAACAGCTCTCGTGTTGAAAAAGAAACGAGACGGCGAAATACCAATTCTAGTTCTTGACCTGATGGAGATTTCCAATGTATGCGTCGTTCAGCATAACCTTGATCCAGCTTTAACTCACGGGTATAAGCGATTACTTCACCAGTAAACAAACTAAACTTTTCTTTTGCATTTCCTATATAAATCTCAATGCCTTGAGCATCGATAATATTGACTAACTTTTGCTGCGTAGAAGGAAAGCCATAGAGCTTCTCGCCATATGGGATGGTAATCACATCGTGATAGGCATTAATATAACTGCCACGAATGCTTTGCATCTCATCACGATAACCTTCTTCAAAATTCCCTCGCACACCCAAATAGCCGTTTCCGAGTGCGTAAATGCTTTCCTGATTCAATAGATCAGCCTCTAACAGCGACTGATTTACAATAGACCATGTCATAGCGTTAACTCCTATCCTGCTTAATTATGAAGTAATAACAACGTCCAATCTTGTTGTGTTGTTCAATATGGTCACACTTGTTCGATCTGTCTCCTGATCAATATAGACATACATATCCAATGTGCCTGAACCAATCGTTAAGCCAACAATGTTCAGCTCTTGAACGTCCAGCGGCAGCGTTGGAGTCATGCTAATCGTTCCTTGCAGCACATCGACCTGTAAGCCAAGCATAGCCTGGAGCATAACGAATGTCGTTGCCGCAGACCATGCTTGCGGTGAACAGGTTGTCGGATAGCGAACGAGACGCTCATTTTCATGCTTGCTATATCCGCAAAACAGCTCTGGAAAACGTTGATCTGGAACTTCAGCTGCCGCTCGTAACAATCCAGAAACAATCATTATCGCTTCTTTATGACGTTCACTTCGCAAGCATCCAAGTAATATCATTCCATTATCATGCGGCCAGACACTTCCATTATGATAGCTCATTGGATAGTAGCCGGTTGAAAGATTGCTCATGGTGCGAATTCCATATCCGGTAAACATATCTTCAGATAAAAGTCGTTGTCCAATCTTCTCGGCATATTGCCCTTTAACAAACGAAGCGAGCAGTAAATGACCAACATTAGAAGTAATTGAACGAACGGGTTGAAGCTTACCATCTAATGCGATGCTGAAAAATTGTTCGTCTTCCAGCCAGAAATGCTTAATAATCCGCTCCTCTAGTTGTATCGCTTGCTGCTTGAGCATATTGCTACGCTCAGCCTTATCCAGCCTAGCGAATATGTCAGATAAGCCTTGCTTCGCATAGCAAACATACCCCTGAACCTCAATGAGCGCGATTGGGGCTTGTGCAAGACTGCCGTCCTCATTCACATTGCTATTAGCTGAATCCTTCCAGCCTTGATTAGGAAAACCTTGCTCTGCTTCCTGCTGATAAGTTAAAAAGCCTGCTTCATTACGCTCACAACGCGTATCAATCCACATTAGCGCTGCATCGATGGCTGATGATAATTCCTTGACGATCGATACATCACCACTCCACTTCACATACTCAACGAGCAGAACAAGAAAAAGTGGTGTAGAATCGACTCCTCCGTAATATGGAGAAAAAGGAGACTGACCGGTTTGTACCAGCTCACCGAAACGAATTTCATGCATGATTTTTCCGTATTCCTCATCTCGCCAAGGCATATCTGCTTTACCTTGATGTGCTGCTAACGTGCGCAGTGTGCCGAGTGCATGCGAAGGATGAAGTGGAAGCATAAAGAGCGAAGTAATAATGCTGTCTCTTCCAAACACTGTAGCAAACCAAGGTAAGCCTGCAGCGATCGTTCGCCCATATCCAATATCTCTTTGCAGCATACGCAAGTCCTGCAGACTGCGCTCATATAGCGAGTTGAATAATGCGCTTGAGCTTGTCACTCTCGTGTTGCTCATACGCCACTGAGTATAGCTTGCTGTCAAGTTTTCCAGTGCTTGACTAAAGGATAAAGATTCACTTTCCGCATGATGAGCCGCGTTGTCCAGCTCTGGTATCGCAGCTCCTAGCCGTGGCTTAATAACGAGCTGAATCAACTGATGCTCTCCAGCAGCAAAGTCAAGCGTATACTGAAGTAATTGCTCCGACTCATGTACCTCAGGATCTCCATCCCAATGAATGGAGGTTGTACGCACTTGCTCATCCTTGCCGATATATTGCAAGTGCATGGCATGATCACTGAAAACTGCGCCCATTCGCTGTCCGACTTCACCTGTACGGTAGCGTCTAACGATGAACATATCTTGAAAGTCACCATCGAACTGCAGCGTTAGTTTAATCTGCTGCTGGGATAGAAAATAATTAGTTACGAGCAATTGCTCATATAGTACACCTTCATATATAAAACTACTGCGTTTGATTTCAATTGCCCCAACATCCTTCTCCTCATGCTTAAGTAGAGAAGTAAGTAGATAGCTTTCGGATGTGCTGCTTTCTAGCAGCTCTGGAAGCTGACCATTAATTCGCAGCTCACAATGGCTAAGAAAGCGTGTATCCATCATATATAGACCGTGGCCTGCATCCTGCTTCTGATCGACATTACCATACGAATCGGTTACGTAAAATAATGAGTCTTCCATAATAACTTTATTGCTCATATTGCTCCTTTTCAGCTAACGGAAAGCTCTACTTCACGGCTCCTGCTGCAATTCCTTTGATGATATATTTTTGTGCAAATGCGTAAAAGATTACGACTGGAATAATTGTTAACGTTAAGCCCGCCATAGCTTGGTTCCACACAATCGTAAACTCTCCAAAGAAGTAGAAAGTAGACAGCTGAATGGTTCTTAGGCCTTTATCCGTTAGTACAAGTGATGGCAGCAAGTAGTCATTCCACGAAGCGATAACATCGAGGATCGCTACCGTTACCGTTATGCTCGACAGCAATGGAAAAACAATTCTCCAAAACACACCGAATGTGCTGCAGCCATCAAGTAGAGCAGCTTCTTCTAAAGCAATTGGAATGGACTTAATAAAGCCGTGGTATAAGAACACGGCAATTCCGGCATGGAAGCCAATATTCATAAAGATCAAGCCTTCGTGCGTGTTAAGCATTGGCAAGTGCAGGTAAGTACGAATCCAATCCATTACTTGCATTAGCGGCATCATTAGCGTTTGGAACGGAATAAGCATCGTTGCGACAAACGAGAAGAAGATGATTTTGCTCATCGCATTGTCACGACGAACGAGCATCCAAGCCGTCATTGATGCTAACACGATAACGAAAATTACCGTTGCAATCGTTACATAAAGCGAATTTCCGAATACAGTAAGGAAATTCATCTTCTTCATTGCACTTTGATAATATTCGAAGCTAAAAGATGCGGGTAAAGCAAGCACATTCTCATACAGCTCTGCACGCGTCTTGAATGAATTGACAAGCATAATATAGATCGGCGACAAGAAGAGCAGCGCACCAATAGCAATTAGCGTCGAAACAATCCCATTTCTAGCTTTGCTCATTACATCTGCACCTCTTTTCGCTTCGTAATAACGACCTGAGTAATCGTAACAAGTGCTACGATAATAAAGAACACAATAGCTTTCGCTTGACCAAGTCCATAGTTACCATAACCGAATATTTCATTAAAGATATTCATAGCGAATAGCTCGGTCGTATGAATTGGGCCACCATTCGTTAACGATAGATTGACATCGTATATTTTGAATGCACCCGATAATGTTAAAAATAAGCAAATTGTAAACGATGGCATCAACAGTGGGAATACGATTTTCGTTACGCGATGCCATAAATTTGCTCCATCTACTTTAGCTGCCTCCATCACTTCCTCAGAAATACCTTGAATGCCTGCGATATAGATAACCATCGTATAGCCTGCCATCTGCCATGTAAAAACAATAACAAGCGCTAGCAAAGCATAGTTTGGATCAATGAGCCAATTAAAGAAGATGGAGTCTATTCCTGTTGTAGCACCAATCTGTTTAAATCCATCTGAGAATATAAAACGCCAAATATAGCCTAGAATAAGACCACCAATTAGATTCGGCATAAACAATAGCGTACGCGCAATATTGCTAGTTTTAAATCCAGCTGTAACGATTAAAGAGAAAATTAGACCAAGCAAATTGACACTAATTAGCGCGAATACAGTAAATTTAATCGTTTGCCATGCAGAATCGAGAAAACGTTGATCCTGGAATATTGTCGTATAATTGTCCAAGCCTACGAATACTTTAGGGTTGCTTGGAATGCCGTCCCAGTTAATAAAGGAATAATAAATACCTATTAAAAACGGGATAACGACAACAGTAATAAAAATTAGAAATAGCGGCATTGTGAATAAGCAATACCACAGCGTACTATGTTTTTTCGACATAGGTACCACCCTTTCATCGGACTTGTCGTTGAGGATAAAACGAAAGCCTAACTTCATGTTTCAGAGTTAGGCTTTCCGTATTGCACTTCCCTGTATTATTTAGCAGCTTTTACCCATACTTCTCCGAGTTTTTCAAGGAATTGCTCTGGTGTCATTGAAGTGTTAAGGAAAAACTCAGATGTTAGAGGCGCTAGATCGTTAATGATGATTCCTTGTGGGAAATAATTCAACGCCCAAGAAATTGTGTTGCCTGACTTCGTTGCTTCAAATACTTCTTGAGAAAGCGGATCTAGACCCGTTGGTTCAATAGTTGTAACTGCTGGAATAAATCCGAAATCATTTACAATTGTGTTTTTACCTGTCTCGCTTGTGTAAAGCCACTCAATGAAAGCATTAGCCGCTTTAATTTGTGCTTCAGATGCTTTATTGTTAATAACCCAACCAGCTGGAATGTCAACTGCTAGCTTGTCGTTGCCCATGATTGGTAGTGGAGCCATGCCGATTTCAATCTCATCATAATCAGCAAGCATACCGTAGCTCCAATTTCCTTGATGAACGATTGCAGTTTTGCCAGTTGCCAAGTCACCCATTTGCGTATCGTAAGTTATTTCCATAGGATTAATGGAATTAGCACGAATCGCATCCATAACTTGAGCAAATTCCTGGAACTCAGGAACATCAGCTAGTTTCACTTCACCTTTGTTTACTTTTTCGATAAATGCAACTGGATCTTCTTGCAAAGCGAAAGGCGTATTAATAATATGACCGATTAAGAAATAAGCCTCTTGTGACAAGCTCAATCCATTAACACCGTCAGCCTTGAATTGCTCAAGCGCTTTAACTAGTGAGCTAGTATCCGTAACCTTTGATGGGTCGTAAAGTGCTTTGTTATAAACTAGACCAAAACCTTCCACACCGATCGGAACTCCAACGACTTTTCCGTCAATTTCAAGAGCCATGTTAGGAGAGATGTACTCAGCATACGACTCGTTTGTCATGTCGTGGTAATAAGAAGCAAATTTTTCAGCTTCAGCGCCTGGCTGCACAGAAAAGATTGTTGGGCCTTCATTAGCAGCTAGCTTTGTTTGCAGCTGAGTAATATAGGAATCACCTGCTGAACCCCATACCTCAACCTCATTGCCTGTTTCTTCTTTATACTTAACAACAAGATTCTCAAGTGCTTCAGCAATTTCAACTTTACTTTGGAACAATGTGATTTTTTCTAATTTTTCTGTTTGATTATCACCATTGGTTGTTCCTTCATTCGTTTTGTTATTCGTATTGTTTCCACATGCCGATAACACAACTAGCATTACAGTCATCAAGACCAATGCCCATCTTTTCTTCATCATCGTAATACCCCCTAAAGAAATTTCGAATACTGTTTACAGTCTAATTATATTTTTTAGCATCTGCTGACTACAGGTGTTATATTCACCTAAATGAGTAATTTTTGAATCTGTTGTCTGGGTATTTATAGGCGCAAGTTAAAAAACACCCAACAATAGATAACATTCCCTTTTATGAATCAAAGAGTTTGCTATTCAATGTTGGATGCATTAATTTATTGCTTATATTTTTTTCGATAGCTAGTCGGAGACATGCCAAAATGCTTTTTGAATACTTTGCTGAAATAATTCAGCTCCTCAAATCCACTTTCCTCTGCAATTTCCTGAATCGTTAATTCTGTGTGAGACAACAGAGAACATGCTTTATCCATTCTAAGCTGAACTAAATAATTCATAATTGTTGTTCGATACTCTTCCTTAAATTTCTTTGCCAAATATTGAGGCGAAAAATGAAATTGATCTGCCAAGCTAGCTAGCGTAATCTCTTCCTTCATATGATCATTGATATAGTTGCGAACTGCAGCGATAGATTGAACATGGTTAGATTCCACTTTACTGTAATCCATAAGCTCAACAATGTCGCTAAACGTTTGCTTCAGTCTCGCAGACCACTCCTCTATCTGAGTTAACCATAGCGGCATCGTTTCATGGAATCGTTCATCGCTCAATTGAACATATATTCGCATTAACAGCAAATTAATTTCCACTGTATAATGCTGTAGCTCTCTCAGTGTTAAGCGTCCTCCCGCTTCAAGTTCACTTACGAACTCATCTACTAGCTCATGAAGATAGTGTTTGTTTTTAGATCGAACCGCCTCTAATATAAGACGCTCCTTATCTATGAAGAACAGGGAGGCTTCAGTTTTTTCAATCTGCTTTGCTCCGTTAAGAATATTGCTGTTGAGAATCGCAGACTTCTCCTCAAGTAGAGTCTGCTGAAGCGCTTCTGCTCCTATGTTTATGTTGCGAAAGCCAACAAAGGAAGATAATCGTAACGTACGCTGCCACGCCTCCTGCAGTTTATAAACAACACGTTCAATATCAGCAGGAAGCATCTTTGAGCTGACAAACAATATGTTAAATTCTTCATACTGAAGCGAATACCATTTCCCTAACGGTTCAAACAATTCTTCAATTATATTTTTTAGAGCAAAGTTGAACAATTGTTCATCTCGTGCATAATATTGCTTCACAACAGCATCTTTATTTCTAGGTAAAAACGTAATGACATAAAATTGATTCGGGTCTAATCCTAGTTTAATAAAGAAATCATCAAGCACATCAGTTGTGATCTGCTCCTCTTCAATTAAGCTCGAAAAACGCTGCTCATTGACAAGATAATTCACTTCATTCAAGCGAAAATTGTTACTGAGCTCCTTTAGTTTTGCTTGCTGCTCCTCCGTTACTTGCTTGCATGCCTTTTCGATAGCTTGATCAAGATCGTTAATTTTGAATGGCTTCAGCAAGTAATCGACACCGTTAGCAAGCAGCGTTGCACGTGCATAGTTAAACTGCTGATATCCACTAAGCACGATAACTTTAGATGACCAGCCTTCCTTACGCAGCTTCTCCAAAAACTGTGGACCATCCATAATATGCATGCTCATATCACAGATAATTATGTCTGGATGATGCTCTCTTACCAGCTCCAGCGCTTCAAGACCATTTTCAGCCATAAGAATTTGATCAATGTGATGCTTGGACCACTCAATGGAAAGCTCTATGCCTTCACGCACATGTTCTTCATCATCTACAATCAGCAGCTTCATCTTCGTTCCCCCTAGATGTTTGGATTGGCAATCGTAACGCTACGACTGTACGCTCATACGACTTGCTTTCAATCGACCAGCTAAATGCATCTCCATAATATAGCAGCATTCGCTTTAATACATTAGACAAGCCAATTCCTCGCCTTTCCGTGACTATAACTTGCTGCTCAACGTAAGATGCCCTTACTTGTTCGATTTGCTGTTCCGTAAAGCCTTTACCGCTATCGATTACTTCAATTAGCAACGTACTTGCAGTCAATGTAATGTCTACAACGATATGAATATGACCTTGGCCACGTTCCAGCCCATGAACGATACTGTTCTCAACAAGCGGCTGCAGCATCATTTTAGGTACTCGTATAGAATACGCAGCTTCTGGACAATTCAGCTCGAATTGCAGCTTTTGCTTATAGCGTCCCTGCTGTAGCACGATATAATGCTCTAAATGTTCGATTTCCTCCAGCAGCAATACGTCTTCCTTTTCTATATCCATCGTGTAGCGGAATAACGCTGCAAATTCAGCGAGTCGATCACTCACATCGCGAGCGTTGGACTTTATAGCCATTGTTCCAATTGATTGGAGCGTATTATAGAAGAAATGAGGATTAATCTGAGCTTGCAACATTTTTAAGCGTGCCTGAGAGAGCTCTAGCTGATGACGGTATTGCTTGTTCCAAAGCTCATCCAGCTCGCTTGCCATCTCTTGAAATCTAATCTCCAAAAGATCCAACTCATCTGGTGTGACAGGAATAGCCTTTCGCTTCAATTGAAAGTTTCCCATTTGCAGCTTTTTAATATGTCTAAGTATATGCTTAATTCTACGCAGCATATAGTACGAGATGAATGCAGCTAGAATAGATACGAATGCTATCGATATGATCTGAATCGAAAGCGTCTTTCCTAATGCAGCGGTCAGCGCCTCGTTAATCAAGGCTTGCGGAATAAATTTGACAAGTGTAATCGTCAAGCTATTCGCAAAGGACTCCCGGTAGTAAACATAAATACCTTCCTTCGCTTGCAATTCCCCTTTGCTTACCCCTAGCTGCAGCCCTTGCAGCTGTGAGCTTAATTCATTCTGCCATGCTGCTGATTGTTGGGACGTATTGTTTACAGCATTACTAGTAGATTGAGCAGATACAGTCGCCGTATCGTCGTCTGTTGCATATAGCTGGTCCATTTCCTCACCAATAAAAAGATAAACAGGACCTTGCTCACTTGTAGTCAATGAAGCTAATATGCTTTGTACTTGAGTATTCTTTACATCGAAGGTTGTGATACCAATAACTTCACGAGTAGAAATATCAATGAATGGCTTGTTAACACGCAGTCTTCGTTCACGGTTGTTATAAGTAACCTGGAAGGGATGCTGCAGCTCATTATGTGCATAGGACAACTCTTCTCCGTTAAAATCAGGAATTGTAACTTTAGAGTTATAATTATGACGAATGTTGAACTGTTTATTCGTTAGCGCACTCTTGTATGAAACAGAGCCTACTTCAGAATAATTAGCATAAATTTGCTCCAGTCTTTGAGCAATATATATACTTTCTGCCGGAGTTTGCTCTTCCGTAGAAGATAATAGTCGTACAAGTGCAGGATCAGAAAAATACGATAAGCCGAGCAACGACAATTCATGAAAATACGATTGAAGCGCTGACATCGTAATCGACATCGAATTTTGATTCAGCTCTACTAGCTGAGTTTTTATCGCCTTGCCGGTAATTTGATATGATAAATAATTAGAAATAATAAAAGGGATCGTCGTCGCTACAATTAAACTAATAATAATTTTTGATATGATGCTTCCCTTAATAAGCTTCATCCAAACGTCCTCCCAAGTATGCATAGCTGCTTTTCATGCTGTTATTGCTGTTCATTGTAGCATAACTTAACTTGATGTAGAACTATCAAGTTTAGATAACTAAATTAGATACGATATTCAAGTACCGATAGAAAAGCAGCTCTCCTAGACAAGCTAAGAGAGCTGCTCTTATCGTTTTTCCTAACCCCGCGACCGTCTACAGGTTGGCTTCTTCAATCCAAAGCTTACGCTTTCCCTTCAATATCGCCAGTTCATTTTCTCCTGCATGATAATCAGACTCAAGCGTTCTGACAATCCTCTTTATTTTATGGAGTACATCCGAGGTCTGCTCTTGAGCATCGTTAATTCTCCCTTGTACGATCCAATCTGCAATCAGTCCATCAAACCAATAATCAGCCATTTTAAGCATGTCACTTATATCAATGTGAACATCGGTTGATTGTTGTAGATCAGCCAGCTCTTTATGAAAAACATTCAATTGCTGATTAGCACGATGGATACAGTCTCTCGCATCATCAATATGTCCATGCTTAATATGAGTGCTTATGAGTCCTCCATTGGCCCACATATCCCAATTTCCCCAGTTTTCCGCTTTTTGTAAGCTATCAGCAGCATCATTCAAATGGGTTAATACTCCTTTTCCAGCGGAAACAGCTTCTCTTAGCTCTTTGAGAAGTAAGCTTTTATCAGATATTTGCTGCTCCATCTGATCAAGCTCTAATACCGATTGTGGACTTGTTCGGAGCCACTGCTCTTTTTCCTGCATCAGTCGATTGTAGTCAGCTTCAACATGAGAAAGCTCAGCCAATCGCGCCCCATGCTCAAACAGTCCCTCCTTCAGCTCCGCTAGTGTCTGCTGTGCTTCTTGCAGCTTTAATGCCGCGGCTAACGCTTGTTGACGTTCAAGCTCGAGCTGCTCATCTTTACTACGTAGAATCGTATGGAATAAGTTCGTCAGCGACATTTTAGTTAGTTTCTCCACATCCTGCCGCTCCATATCGAGCTTAACTTCAAGCTCAACGACTAGCGCCTCCTGCTCTCTAATGCGCATCGCTAATGTATCTCGTCTGCTCTCGATACGTGACCGTTCATGCAAACGCTCCTTTAGTTCTTCAATCCGCTCAAAGCTCTCTCTCATTGCACATGTCTCCTTCGTATAATAGAGATTCTCTCTTAATAATACAGTTTATTGTAGTATTGGTTTCAAATGGATAACACTAGTAGGATCATATATGGTGACAAATCTTTTGAAAGTGGTGATCAATTATTATAACGGATTGGCTGTCTCTAATGTTTCCTGCATTTATTTTTAAGACCTCCGCTATATTAATTGTACTAGCAGCACATAACAAATAGAGCATGTCTAGGAAGTCAACGAAAACTGACCTCCAAAACATGCCCCAACATTTATATATTTCTAATAATCTTTATATCTTTGGTGTTCCTATTATTTCTATTATCCATCCCTAAGGAACAGGCTACATATCGTTTGCTTAAACTCGCAGTAAGCGGAGGAGCAAAGAGATTCTGGAAAACGAAGTGGCTCGCGTTTAAAGCCTGATTCTACAACCTTATTCAAACAAGAATCAGGCTTTAAACGCGAGTGCAAGAACTCTTTGCTCCGCAGCCGCTTCAGACTCAGATTCACGAACGATATGCCTTCAAGAAATTAACTGCAAGGGCAATATCCGCCTCCGGATTAATGCCTACCTCGCGTTCAATTGTTAGATATCCTTTATAGCCAATATCATTCAACGCTTGCAGATAGTTGTTCCAATCGACGCTGCCTTCGCCAAGCGGCACTTCCCGGAAGGTTGGTCCATTCGTTGCCATCTCAGCGATTTTGTCATGATCCAGCTCTGTCTTATAGCCATATTCACCGTAAACGTCTCTCGGATCAACCTCTGCCAGCTTAATTCCATCCTTCGCATGGGTATGAACGATATAATCCTTCAACGTATATACTCCTTGTACTGGATCATCGCCAGTCACCATCACCATATTAGCAGGATCGAAATTAACAGCTACACCTTTAGAGCCCAGCCCATCCAAGAACGACTTCAGATGTGCCGCTCGCTCTGGACCTGTCTCTATTGCAAAATGTGCGCCCATGCTGTTCGCATAGCTGCTCAATTGCTCACATGCATCATGCATCGTTGCATAGATGCTACTGCTCGCGTCCGCAGGAACGATTCCGATATGCGTCGTCACAATGTTTGTACCAAGTTCTAGCCCAAGCTCCATAATCCGCTTTGACTTTTCGATTTTCTCTTTATTTTGCGCAGGGTCTTGAAAGCCATGACCACCAAGATCTCCAACCAATGCTGATATTTCTAATCCTAGAGATGCGATATAATTCTTCCACTCTTTGCGCGCTGCAGCTGATAGATTAGCTGGATCAAATTCCCCCTTAACTGCATAGATTTGCACCCCGTCAGCACCCAACTGCTTAGCTTTCAAGAGTCCTTCCTTTACGCCGACTCCGAAGCTGTCTACAATAACCCCAATATTATTCGTCATAATTGGTCTTGTCATCGTTGCACACTCCTTTATTTTTATAGCGCTTCCCATATCCGCTTTATATAATCCATACCTTGCTTCGTTCCCTGCTTGCATTGTTCCATTCCCTCGAACTCTACGGAGATATAGCCGTCATAACCGCTACCCTTTACAATTTCAATAATGGCAGGCATATCAATATCACCTTGGCCGACAATTGCCCCTCTCAACCATTTGCCTCCTGTAGAGTTGAACCAGCCGTCTCCAGGCTGGTATTGAGATGAGCGAATATAGAAATCTTTGAAATGCACCATAGACGCAAGACCGATATTTTTAGCAACCGCGATAACAGGCTCTTCATCAGCGCAAAGGAAATTGCCAATATCAAGCGTCGTACGGAAATTATCGCGCGCTACCGCATTAACAATGGCTTGCACCCGATCGCTGTGCTGCACGAAGTAGCCATGGTTCTCAATACTCGTTGTAATCCCATGGGTTGCTGCATAGTCAGCAATTTGGCGACAGGCATCTACTAAGCCCGGCATTTCAGCTAAAAAATTGCCAATGGACAGATCGTCGCTTTTCGCTACATCATGGCGCATACGCTTAATGCCTAGCGCTGCACATGCATCGACCTCACGCTTCACTCGTGCGATCTCCTGCTCTCGCGCATCAGCATCTAAACTAGCAAAATTAGCACCGATCGCATAGCTTGAAAGCTCGAGTCCAGCATTAACTGCTGCGTTCTTAATAATCTCGATCAGCTCTGGCTGCTCAACTAAGCTATACCCAATCGGAACAATTTCCGCATGCTCCGCTCCTAGCTCAGCAATCGTCTCAATGACACCTTCCAATGTTAACTCTCCTGATCGATATGCGGAATAAAGGCTGTATGTGCTAATTCCAAGCTTCATTGTTCAATCACCTCAGCTTTCGATAATGCTACTTCTATCCACTCATCACGTTGCGCAAGTGCTGCTTGGCCAGCTTCGATCAATGCAATGACAGCAAGCGTCTCTTCGGGCTGCACTGGTGGCTTGCCGTCCTCGAAGAATCGCAAGATAGCATCGATGAGCTCCTCAAACATATTCGAGCATTGCGCGATAAAGCTCCCTTCACCATCTTTCAATTGTACTATTGCTTGGAATGGTGCACTTTTCATCTGAAGGTATGAAGCTTGACGTCCATTATCAAATTCAACAACGAAATGGCGACCGTTGTCTGTTGATAAGCTTTTTATCCGTTTAGCCCTTGTTCCCATCAGAGTTACAATCATCTCAAATTGGTGAACAGCATAATTAGAATATCTCCCTGGACCCGTTACAGCCAAATATTCAATCGAATCAGCTTCGAGCTTCGCTGCATGCTCTTGAATTTCAAGCGCAAAACGCAATGCTGAAGTCGAGAACAGCGGTGTATTCCCTGCCTCTGCATGCTTGAATATACGCTCTGCCGTTGCTAGATCAGGAGCAAACGTCTTATCCATATATACTGGCTTACCAGATTGCAAGGCTAGCTGTGCAAGACGCTCATGATGCTCGGGATGGTCAGGTGATAAGACGATAATCGCATCGGACAGCTCAATTAGCTGCTCAATCGTTGCTACTCGCTGAACGTCCTGTTCCTCGCACCACTGGTCTGTTGTTATACCGTCAGGCTTATCTATTTCTGCCCATGCATAGGCAACCTTCCAATCCAGTCCTAGCTGCTGGGCACGCTCAGCAATCCAGGCAGGATAGTTGTTCGCATGCCATTCATCGAGATAGTAATCTATGAATCCGATTTTCCTCATAGGGAAACCTCTTTTCCAGCAGCGGCAGACTCATAAAGCGCATCCATGACCTGAGTGGTTACTAACGTGTTGTCGATATTTGCACGATTTTTCTCCATCGAAGCAATAGACTCAAGAAAAGCTTTAACCTCTGCCGCAAACATATCCTCCTGCTCAAAGCTTGCTGCCGTCTCATAAAGCATGCCATTTTTGCTAGTATACAGTGTAAACTCTCCCCCATATTGCAGCTTAATTCCAGCCTTGCTGCCTAAAAACTCTACAAACATTGCTCTCTCACCAATGTTTTGCGCCCATGCACCATTCAATGTAACCGTTGGGCCAGATGTGCGAACCATACCTGTAATGAAATCTTCCACATCAAATGTGCCATCTAATACTGGTGGGCCTGCCCACATACTTGTGTAAGCATACTCTTTAATTTGACGCCCCAGCTCGCCGTAAGCAGCGCCTGATACAGTAAGCGCCTTCGTGTCATTACCAAGAATATAGAAGATTAGATCTAGGAAATGCACACCCCAGTCGATTAATACACCGCCTCCTGATTTGGCTTTTGTCGTAAAAGGACCTCCTAGCCCTGGAATGGAACGATGCGAACGGAAGGAGCAATAAACATGATATAGATCGCCAAGCTCACCTGCATCAATTAACTCTTTAATTTTGTTAACAGCTGTATTAAAGCGATTGACAACGCCAATGTTAAGAATTTTGTTATTACGATCAGCTGCAAGCTTCATCTCCATCGCTTCGGTATAGGATAACGCGGCTGGCTTTTCACAAAGCACATGCTTGCCTGCATTTAAAGCAGCAATCGTAATCGGTGCATGGGAAGCATTAGGTGTGCATACCGAGATCGCGTCAATTTCCGGATCGGCGAGCACTAGCTGTAAATCATTAGTCGTATGTGGAACTCCATATTCCGCAGCAAGCGCCTCTGCTCTTTCAGTAATGTCATCTACCAAGTATTTAATGTCTGCCAAGCCACTTTTCACATAAGACGGTACATGCTGAGTACGTGCGATTTGACCACAACCGATAATTGCTACCTTTAACTTTTTCATATTTGCCAGCCTCCTGAGATTGTATTTCGCTTATATCACACTGTTAAAGCCGTTACCTATTAATCTATTTTTCAAGAAACTATCAATTGATTACGATATCTATATCTTTTTTCACAACGTTAGTCTATCTGCTCACATCGCGTGTGCTATTCTGCATTGCATTCAGCACTTCCTGCTCTGTAGCCTGTGGTGTGTCACCTGCAATCGTATGGGCGAGCATTGCTGCATATGCTGCAAACTCAACGACATGTGCAGGCTCTAATCCTGCCAGCTCACCATGAATGATGCCGCTAGCATAGGCATCACCTGCACCGACACGATCATAAACAGCAAAGGTTAATGCACTGGAGTAATAAAACTGCCCTTCCTTATACAAATAGCCCCTCAGCGTATGCGTATGATCCTCGTTAATCGTTCGATGTGTACCCGCAATTGCGCTAAGCTTATACTTCTCAGCTACTTGAGGAATCAGCTCCTCAAGCTGAGCAGCACGGTCTTGCTCATTCGTAGCCATGCCGAGCACATGCAGCGCATCTCGCTCATTCATAAATGCGATATCAGCGAGCTGAAGCAGTTCCTCATAAAGTGGGCGCGCCAACTTGTAGCCGTCTTCTCCCCACAGCGAAGGACGATAATTACAATCAAAAATAACTGTTCCACCTGTATTCTTAACCTTCGCTGCCAGCTCTTTCATTGCCGCTCGCACGTTATCATTCATCGCCAGCGTAATACCGCATAAGTGCAACGCGTCAACCTCTTTAGCAATACTGGCAAACGCAGCATAATCAAATTGTGCTGTATTAAAGCTGCTGCCCCAGCGATCGGTATACGTCACGCGACTAGGCCTCGCACCAAAGCCATGCTCTAGAAAATAGCTGCCTACATACTTGCCACCGCGAGCAATATAGTCTGTATTCAAGCCTAATCTACGCAAATAAGCGATCGAAGCCTCACCAAGCGGATTACTCGGCAATACCGTTATCATGTGCGATGCATGCCCAAAGTGCGATAAGGCAGAGCCTACATTAACGCCTGTGCCGGAGAAAGAGTAGTTTAAGCTATCGCTTTGCGATAACGTCGCATAGCGCGGAACCTCGAGTCGCATCATTACCTCGCCAAATGCAGCTATCTTACTCATAACGATCAACCAGCGCTTTTAGCGATGCATACAGCTTTTCGACATCCGATACCTTTGTTGCACCTGTTGATGAATCGATAATCGAGCTGTATACGTGTGGAATCACTTGCGGCACGCCAGCCTGCAAAGCAATCTCCACAATCGCTTCAAAATTATCAAGATCGATGCCGCCAGTTGGCTCAAGTGCAAAGCCCTCTTCCCCACACGCTTGTGCAACTGCTCGATATTCCTCCTCCAGCTTTAATCCACCCATCGGAAAATACTTCAGCGCATTGCCGCCCATATCGCGTACAAGCGCAATAGCAGCCTTTACAGGTACAATCGCTTTATCGTCGATCGCACTACTAACTACCCCTGTAGAAATATTAACGAAGCCTGGCTTACCGCAAGGAGATACTAGACTGTTCACCCAGTTGTCTCTACCATCAAGATTGGCGCGAGTTGCACCTACTGCAGGAAAAATTTGATTAATATGCGCGCCTGCATAGCTCTTAACGATCTCTGCCACAACCGCCGCCTGACGATTATCTCCTGCTCCGAGTCCAATCGATACGGCATCATCAATCGCTGCCCCATATTCCTTCATCGCTTCCACTGCTGTAGCTGCATCTGGGTACGACTTGGAGAGTACACCTACTAGTACATGACCTTCCGCCGCTTCGAATACTTCCTTCGCATTTGTTATTGAATTCGTCAGTACATTCAATGCTGCCTTACCCTTGTACATTCGTTTATTCATAGTGCTCATATGGTTATCCTCCGATGATTTCACGTATTCTACTTGCTATTACCGTCATATCGTCGCCCTGCAAGGAGCGAGGATCGATATCAAAATAACCTTGCTTAACACCGTAATCGCGTGTATACACTGCAATCGCCCCTTCACGCAGCTGATCGTTAACTTGTGCTGCACTTACCCCTGCTTTACTTTCCTCAATATGAATCCGACTACGGAATATGGCGCGCCCAGCTTCATCCTGTACAACATTTACCGTAACGCCTGGCAGCTCGGACAAGCTGTCTAATTCAGCAAGCGCAGCCTTCTCCTGCTCGCTCTTATCCTGCTTAACCATGTATTCATCAAGTGCCTGTAATAAGCCGAAAATACTTTCCTTACCAACCTTCATGCTGCGACCTATACCGTGCAGCTGTGTTCTAACCCAATCCGTGTATGGCAGCTTGCCTGCAACGATCCCAGATGTAGGACCTTCAATTGCTTTAGAACCGCTGTAAATCGCCAGATCGGCATAACGAACATATTTACGCAAATCCTCTTCTGCTGCAGCATCAACGATGAGCGGAATACGGTATTGCTTTGCCAGCTCACTTACTTCCTCTACGCTGACCGTATTTTTTTGCACGCAGTGATGTGACTTAACAAAAAGGATAGCCGCTGTTCGTTCGGAGATCGCTGCTTCAATATGCTCCTTGCGTCCTTCATTCGCGTAGCCTACCTCGATTAAACGGCCACCACCAAGCGCGACCATCGTCTCAACTGGAGCACCGTACTGCACGTTATGACCTTTGAACATTATAATTTCGTTGACATAGATCGGGTCCTGATGCAGGCGTAAAGTTGCTCGTTGCTGCCCCTTCGTTACTAGTGCAGCTACAGAAAGCGCAATACCACTCGATGCGGAATTAACTGCTACCGCACCTTCCGCTTCCAACACTCGAGCAATATGCTCACCCGACTTGACCACGAGATCTGCCATCTCCACATACTGTTGACCGCCTTGCTTCACAGCGTCCATTACTGTATCCGTTGGAGCAGATACCCCTAGAATGCTCATTCTTCCACTTGCATTCACTACCCGCTTCAAGCCGTATTTAGCATGCATCGTATGTTCCACCTGCTACCACTCCTCTTACTTTTATATATTGCCGAGCGATTCTTTCCTGCCCTTCCGAATCAATGAATCGCTTCTCTTCCTGTCTTAGCTCGAATAATGTCAAGTCCGCGATTCCACCTGTCTTAATGCTGCCAAGCTCCGGTCGCTTCAATACCGCAGCGGCATTTTCCGTTACCATAGCAACAACCTGCGGCAGACTATAGCCCAACAGTAAAAATTTGCTCATCGTATCCGCCATACTGTATACCGGACCGTTTAGACGATTATTTCTATATATATCTGTACTGATCGTATCTGGATGTATGCCTGCAGCTTTCGCTTTTTCCGCTACGTCAAATGAAAAGCTTGCTGTGCCATGACCGACATCGAGCCTGACGCCTCTAGCTATCGCTGAAAGTAAGGCTTCGATCGGCTGACCGGCATCATTGAACAAATTGTTCGCCTTCCCATTGAGAAAATGAGTGACGATATCATTACGCTGCAGCAACGCGATTACATCTGATATATTGGGCGGGCCAGAGCCAATATGAACCATAAGCGGCAACCCGTAACGGTCTGACCACTGACGAGCAATGTGTAGAGGCTGCAGCTCAAGCTCCTTAACGACACTGCGGCTAATTCTTGCCTTCAAGCCGATGATAAAGTCTTTATGCTTCTTTAACGCGTCGGAAAGCCTTTGCTCATTCAACCACTCTAGCTGTGACAGCTCATCAATTCGCTTTAGGCCGATATGGGAAATATTCAAAAATGACAGTACACGAGTTTTAACTTCCGCTGCTCTTGCCTGCAAATCTCCTATCCGATCAGCGCCACAGCTGCCTGCATCTACAATCGTTGTTACACCCTGCTTTACACCAATCTCGTCGATGTCATCACCATAAGGAGCAAGCTCAGCCATCGCATGCACATGAAGATCAATCCAGCCTGGGGAGACATAAAGTCCAGAGCAATCAACAATAGTTGCAGCTTTACCAAGTCCCGCTGGAGCAAGCTCTACAATCTGACCATTCGCAATCACAATGTCTGCTAACCTACCATTCAGCAGCTTCGCATGTTGTAGTACTAATTCCATCGTTATCCCTCCTAACCGTCAACTCCTAATAAAGTTCGCTCGCGTTCAAGATTCAGCGCTCCGCTCAATATCCCCATCGCTTAACATTCTTACGGAATGAGGGGCGCTGATGGAGGCATTGAGCTTCGCTATAGTCGAGCTATTGAACCTACCTTTTTATGATTATGCGGCATTGTTCTGGAGCAAGCGAATCCCCACCAGCGAACAAGATCAGCTCACATGGCTCAACTTTAAATTCCATCCTTGGATTCCATATCGCCAGCTCATCCTTGCCAAGCTCAAAGCAAATGCTAGTCTGCTCTCCAGGCTGAAGCTCTACCTTGCGAAAGCCTTTAAGCTCCCTTACTCTGCGAGTAATTGGCGAGCCTTGCGCTTGAATATACAGCTGAACCGTTTCCGCTCCTGCGAACTGTCCTTCATTAACGACTTTTACTTCAACGACTAGTTTGGCGCCTGCCTCTAGCTCACCTACTGACATTGACGGTTCCGATACCGCCTCAAGCTCGCATCGGAATTCGCTATAGCTCAAGCCATAACCAAACGGATATAATGGCTGCTCAGACATATCTACATATGGACGTCGTCTGCCTTGATTTTTTTGATTATAGTAAACGGGCAACTGACTAGATGATCGAGGCAAGGAGACGGGCAGCTTACCACTTGGATTCACATGTCCAAACAGTATCTCTGCTAGCGCAGTCCCGCCTTCGGGTCCTGGATAGAACGCGCATAGGATCGCTGCACAATGACGATCAACGACTTCAAGTATATGTGGTCTACCTTGAATGACGATGGCTATAATCGGAGTGCCTGTTGCAGCTATCTGCTCAATCAGCTTCTCCTGCACACCACCAAGCTGCAAATTCGCCAGATCGACGCCTTCACCACAATCCATCTCTCCCGTATGATCACCGCCCATAATAATGGCTCCATTGCTGTCAAACTGATCGCCAAAGTCACGCGCACTGCTACCTCCTATGACAACAACCGCAAGATCAGCTTCTTTTGCAGCTTGCACTGCTTTCTGTAATCCTTCTTCCTTCGGATCACGTATGCCACAGCCTCGTGCATACACAATATCCGTTCCTTCTGGGGCAAGCTGCTGAATGCCTTGCAGCACCGTCGTGCATGATCCTTTCCGCTGAATACTTGTATAATCGCCAAGCTGATTGTAGACATGATCCGCGTTAGGGCCAATGACTGCAATTCGCTGCGGCACAGCAGTGAGCGGTAAGATACCCTTATTATTTTTCAATAGAACAGCAGATTCCCGTGCCAGCTGCAAATTAGCCGCCTTTGCTTGTTCAGTCCCGACCGTTGCAGCAGCAAGTGATTCATCGACAAATGGCTGATCGAATAAGCCAAACTCGAATTTGAGCGCAAGCACTCTGCGTACAGCTCGATCAACATCCTCCATCGCTGCTAATCTGCGCTCAACCGCAGCCTCAAGTGTCGTGAACGACTTATCCCATAAGCTAAGATCAACTCCAGCATGCAATGCCATAGCTGCCGCTGCTTCGTAATGTCCTGTAAGTGCTGTTAATCTATCGACTGCGCAGCCGTCTGCCATTACGGTTCCTTCGAATTGCCATTCATCGCGCAGTACTTGCTCCAGCAGCCAAGAATTAGCATGACACGGCACTCCATCGATTTCATTGTAGGCCGCCATTAATCCCTTCGCTCCAGCCTTAATACCAGCAAGCGCAGCTGGTAGATGAATCTCACGCAGCTCCCGTTCTCCAATATTCGCAGGACCTGCATTATGTCCACCTTGAGCCGCTCCTTGCGCACATAGATGCTTTAATACCGCGGCCACTTTGCTTTCAGTGGTTAAGTCCTCCTCGCCATTACCTTGCAATCCACGTACAACTGCCTCAGTGAATCTTGCTGCTAGGTAAGGATCCTCTCCGTAGCACTCCTCTGTTCTTCCCCATCTCGGTTCAAGTAATATATCAAGGGCGGAAACTAGGCCCAGATGAGCGCCTCGGCTGCGAATTTCAGCGGCTACATACGAATAAGCCCGCTCAGCCAGCGCAGGATTCCAGGTCGAACCTACTGCCAAATTCACAGGCAATAATGTCGAATCCAGCGCCTGATGACCATGCGGGCATTCTTCTGACAGCAGTACAGGGATACCAAGACGAGTATGCTCGCGCACGTATTTTTGAATTGCGTTAGCGACTTTCCCACTTTGCTCAATTGGAATTCCATTATCATGTGTAACTTTAGACCAAGGATCAGCTCGGAACAGGCCATACAGCGCGCCCATACCATCACCGAATTCCACTTGTTGCTTGAATTGTTCAGTTAGCTCAAGATGATCGCCATTGCGTTTGTAGGCATCCCAGCCATACATATGCTGATTAAGCTGTCCGATCTTTTCTTTCAACGTCATACGAGCCAGCAAATCTTCCACTCTCTGTGCTATCGGCAGATCCGCATTTTTATAGTCAGCAGCCATATCCTTCACTCTCCCGTGAAACCGAATCTTATCGTACATATCTTACATTCAAGCGCTTACACACTTGCTTTGACCGCGCGGTATTCCTTCGGTGTCATGCCTGTTACTGCCTTGAACACAGAGACAAAATACTTATACTCCTTATAGCCAACCTGATCAGCTATTTCGAACACCTTGTCATTGGTCGAAGCTAGCAAGCGTTGTGCTTGAGTGATGCGTACATCGTTGATGTATTCCTTAAAGTTCTTGCCTGTATTTTGCTTAAAAATATAGCTAAAATGATTAGGTGTAATGTTTAACCATTCCGCCACTTCCGATGCCTTCACATCCTCGTTGTAATGCTCCGCAACATACTTCATCGCCTTCTCAACGATCCAATACGTCTTGTTAACCGAATGGCTGCGAATGAGTTCAAGCACAGCATGCAGCTCACTCAGCAGTAATTGTTCGAGCGCATCATATCCATTATATTGGTGCAAATCTACAGCATGCTGCCGCTCACTCGTTTGTTCGAATTGCCCAACGTTTTGACGCAATCTTTGACGAAGCAATGCCATCTGCTCCTCATAAATACTAAGCAGCTCTGGCAGCAGCAGCTTATGCTTTCGTATGTCAGCAAACAGCATTTCTACTATATGCTTTACTTCTGTCCACTCTTGGCGATAAAGCAAGCCACTTAAGCGGCTTACAAGATCCTCAGGCGGCGCAAAGCTGCGAATGGAGGCTCTGCTTTCCTCAAGCTCTTTGCACACTTTATCTGTCAGAACGGTTTCTCCTTCAGGCAGCAGCACTTGATAATCAAGCATTTTTTGGAGCTGAACGCATATGCCAGATGTTTTATCCAGATCAACAAATGCACTCGAAGCAGCAATAACGATCTGTCCATCTTGCTTCCTTCCAGCAGCAATCTGCTTAAGCAATTGATGCCATTCCTTCTCATTAAGCGAGTTATTTTTATCATGAACAAATGTATAGAGTATATTAGGATTAGCATATACAGAGATCGTTGCCAGTCCAGCCGTATTGCAGATTGATTGGAATATACCAATCCATTCATCCTGTAACTGCTTAATTTCCTCATTCGTCAGAGCTCCATAATGAAGCTTAAAATCAGTTAGCTGACTTGCCATCATGCAAAAGGAACCTTCATATTGCTCAAGACGACTAGCTAGCTCTGTCTGATTAAAATCAGATTTGTTATAAATTACATTCATCAGCCATAGCTCCGCCTCTTCCGGCGAAATCGTATCCTCAGCCTCATGAATTCGTTCAATCACTTTACTAACGACAGCTTTCAGCTCGTCAATATTAACGGGTTTTAGCAAATAATCGACCACGCCCAGCCTCATTGCTCGGCGAGCATATTCAAAATCCTCATAGCCGCTAATCATAATCATACTAATGCTCGGGTACCTATGCTTTAACTGCTCAGCCAGTTCCAGCCCATCCATGCCATCCATACGAATATCAGATAACACAATATCAATGTGCTCCGACTCAACAATCTGTAATGCCGACTCTCCATCCCATGCTACTCCAGCTACCTCTACTCCCAGCTGCTCCCAGTCAATCGTTTGCTTCAAGCCTTCGCAAATGATCGGTTCGTCATCGACAATAATCATTCGAATCAGTTTATCTCTTGTCTGCTTAGTGTAATGATTAAAATTGTCTACCATTCTACTCACCACCATTAGAATTGACATAAGGAATTTTTAGCCGTACCCAAGTGCCTTGTTCTTTTACTGGCATCAGTTCAAGCCCGTAGCCATTACCGAAAAATATCGTCAAACGCTCATTAATATTTTGCAGTGCACCGATCTTGTCAGATTGTGACTGACGACTCTTCAGCATTGACACCATCTGCTGGAATTGCTGCGGTTCAATTCCTTTTCCGTTATCGCGAACATCAATCCACACTTCTTCGCCACTTCGATAGGCAATTACTTTAATCCAGTTATTCGTGGATTTGGATTGAAAGCCATGGATCAAAAAGTTTTCCACTAGCGGCTGTATGATCGTTTTCGGAATACTGACATGTTCCAAGGAATACTCCATAAACATCGCATAATGCAATCTCGCACCGAGACGAACCTGATGCAGAGTTAAATACGATTGCACAAATTGCATTTCCTGCATAAGTGTCGTCGCATACTGGCCATTATTCACACTTGATCTAAAAAACCGTGACAGCATTTCGATTAGATGGCTTGCCTTTTCTGCATTCTCAAGACGTGCAGTCCAGCGAATCGTATCCAGTGTATTATATAAGAAGTGCGGGTCCATCTGGCTCTGCAGCAGCTTCAGCTCGGATTCACGCTCTCTTATTTCCATTTTATATTTATGATCGATCAGTTCTTGAATCGTATCGACCATCGCATTGAATTTACGAGTTAAATCAGATATTTCATTTTTAGAGTGTACAGGTACTCGCGCACTGAAATCTCCCATCATGACGCGAGTCGTTTCATTTTTCAACCGTAAAATAGGTAATATGATCATGTAATGAAAGCCTACCAAAGCAAGAGCAAGCAGTAATAATATAACGAGCAGCACCGCTGACATAATCCAACGTACACCAACCAGCTGCTGCTCAATAACTGACTTTGGAATTGCGGTAACAATCGTCCAATTCGTCTCATCCATCACTCGGCTAAATGTATAATAAGACGAATTATCCGCTTCATAGCTCATATCTGTAACATCTTTGCTCTTCATCATCTGCAAAATATTGTTCGGATCGAGGGCGGAGTCGCTTGCTTTTTCAGATTGAAGCACACGTTCTCCATTGGCGTTTAATACATATACATATCCATTTTCCCGGTACAGTTCATTTTCCAGCAAATTCACGATACTTTGTTCATCCAGCCGAATAATGAGATTGCCGAGCGGTTTTGTCACATCCTTATATAGATTCAACACACGAAACAAAGATATGAGCTTTATCTCACCATTCCAACCGCTATTGGCGGAATATCCTTCGCTCCAGACGATTTTCCCTCGTTGTTCAGAAGCTTGCTGCAGCCAATGCTGCTCATCCCCATATACCGGCTCTCCCATCTCGATCAAGCTACCATTCAAGCTGCTTATTGTAATGGAGCGTATATAAGGCTTCGAAAACATATGGAAGATGAGTAAGCCTTCCACTGATTCCTTTAAGCTTTCCACATGCTCACTATATTCGTTTGGATCAGATTGCAAATAAGCATTAAGATTCGGGTTATAAACCAAATAATCAGCAATATCCTCAACCATGGAAAATTGTTCTTCAAGCTGATTAACTACCGTATCCAAATTTCGAACGGTCGATTCAACATATTGCTTTTGCAAAATTTTCGTGTAAGTCGATTGAACAAGAATGCCTACTCCCAATGTCGGCAAAATAACCAGCAGAAAAAAAATAAGAAGTGCAATTTGCTTTAAGCCATAATTTCTGAAGATTCTTAATTTTCCCGACATCTTTTACATCCCCTTCAACTTACATCATTTACCCTTTGACAGCTCCTGCTACCATCCCATTAACAAGCTGCTTTTGCAGCAATAGATAGAAGATAATAATCGGAACTAAGGCAATTGTAAGTGCCGCCATCTGCAAGGTCAAGCTAGCGGTTTCTACACCGACAAAGTTAGCAATACCAAGCGGCAAGGTTTTCAGCGATTCTGAACTTATTAACACAAGGGCGAATAAATACTCATTCCAGTTATAGATAAAGTTTAATATAACGACTGTAGCGATTGCTGGACGAGTGATCGGCAATATAATCGACCAAAAAATTCGATAGATGCCTGCTCCATCCATAACACCTGATTCTTCAAGGTCTCGCGGAAAGCCCCGCATAAAGCCTTCAAGAATAAATACTGTAAGTGATAAATGAAATGCTGTGTAAGGCAATATTAAAGACAAATAGGTGTCCAGTAAACTTAAGTTTTTCATAATCATAAAGATCGGAATTAATGTGGCGTGTATCGGAATAAGCATACCAAGCAGGAATAAACCATATACCGCCCCACGAAGCTTAAACTCAAAGCGAGACAAGAAAAATGCAGCCAAAGCTCCAAGCAGCACCGTAACAATTAACGACACGAGCGTAATAAGCAAGCTATTGAAAAAATATACGTCCATTTGGGCGATTTCCCATGCTTTTTTATAGTTCGAGAATTGAAGGATCTCAGGCATGGCAAACGGGCTGGCTGAATATTCTTGTTCCGTTTTGAATGAGCCGACGATCATATAAAAGATCGGAACAATATTGAATATCGCGAACGCGCCTAGAAACAAGTAGGCAAATATATAATACAAAGGTGTTTTCTTAGTCATCCGGTTCAGCTCCTTTCTAGTCCTTTTCCCTGCCGATTCTGTTAGCTACTACTACTACGATAAGGCTGAACAATAGAATCAGGATAGAAACTGCACTACCGTAGCCGAACTGTCTGCTCATAAAGGCATTATTGTACATATAGATCGTCATAACTTCCGTTTGGTGAGCAGGACCACCGCCAGTTAGAATTTGAATTAAATCAAACACGCGGAACGAGTTACTGATACTATAAATAACGGTAACTAGAATCGTCGCGCGAATCATTGGAATCGTAATTAAAAATACTTTTTTCAGTCCTGTTGCTCCATCCAGCTCAGCTGCTTCGTTCACTTCACTAGAGATGTTTTGCAATGCAGCTAGAAAGATGATCATATACAAGCCGCAGTTTTGCCATATATAAGCAACACTAATCGATAACATCGACCAATCAGGATCTCCAAGCCAATTATGCTGCCAGCTTTCTAGTCCCAGTACACCTAAGATGCTATTAAGAAAGCCATATTCTGTGTTGTATATCATTCCCCAAATGAGAGATACCATAACCGAGGAAATAACGACGGGAAGAAATCCAACTGTTCTAAAGAAGCTATTCCCTTTTAAACCTCGATTAAGCAATAGCGCAAGCAGCAATCCCAGTGGAAGCTGTCCTACTAAGCCTGTCAACATAATGATGACGTTATTTTTGAATGAGAGCCAAAATATATCATCTTTAAAGATATCTACAAAATTATCCAAGCCAATAAATACTTTGGCGGAAATACCATCCCAATTGAACAATGAATAGTACAAGCTCAGGATGATTGGAACAATAGCAACGCCAACATAAATAATTAGCGAGGGGAGCAGCCCTACAAAAATAGCGAGCTTTGTTTTTCTTAACGTATGCATCAGGTACCCTCCTCCAAGCAATATTCTATCTGTTTAACAAACAAGCCAGTATACGATAACACGATATACCAGCTTGTTTGTCAACATGTAACCATTCCTTACCTTTGATTACGAATGGGTCGTAATGCGCTCAATCGATTACTGTCCGATTAAATTCTGCGAATCTTTAGCGACATCTTCTGGCGTACCTCTGCCAATTGTCAACGCTTGTAACCCGTTCTCGAACTCCTTCGCTGCTTGTGTATTGATTACAGCATCGAATACAGGAGCTGTCCCGTGACTTGTCAATTCATACATTTCTTTAAGGTAAGGACTGATATCGTCTCCCATTTCTACATTAGCTGGAACGAGAATACCCGCTTTTGCTAGATCATTGTAAAGCTCTTCACTTACAAAAAACTTCATAAATTCAATAGCTGCAGCCTTTTTCTCTTCATCAAGACCATTTTTGATTGAAATACCGAATTGCGGTACACCTGCTGACATCTTTTGGTCGCCTAGGCCTCCAGGAACGCTTGGGAACAATGCAATCCCGAATTTATCGCCTTCTTCGTTCGTTGTACGAATACGACCATCTACTGTAGCAGATGAAATATGCATGGCAGCTTTACCTTGGATTAGATAATCCTGTGCTTGTACAGAATCCATATTGTTAGCATCAACGTTGAATGCTTCAAGCTTTGTTAACTCGTCAATAACAGCAATAGCTTTAACGTACTCCGGATCAGTCAATTGAGCTTCTCCCGCCATAACTTTGTTAAGGAAATCCTCGCCTGCAAAACGTTGACCGATAATGGACATGTAAGAGGATTGAAGCGGCCATTTTTCTTTATTACCAAGTGAAATTGGCGTAATGTCTGCTTCCTTCAGCTTTTTAATCATCTCGATAAATTCCTCATAAGTGGAAGGGAACTCATTATAACCAACTTGAGCCAAGTACTCTTTGTTGTAATAAATAATGTCTACGAAGTTGCGTTTCGTTGGAATCGCCAGCTGATTGCCATCCACGTTGTAGCCTACAAGAGAATCTTCAAGAACTAACCCATCCCAATTGCTCATATAGTCGTTCAAAGGCATTAGCAAGTCGCCCTTTACAAGAGGATCAAGGTCAGCACCCGGCCATGTTACATTAATATCAGCCAAATTATTCGCTGTTGCCAATGTAAACAGCTTCGTTTTATATTGCGCGGCTGCTACACCGTCCTGCTGAATTTTGATGTTAGGGAACTTTTCTTCAAAAGCTGCGATACGTGCCTTGTAAACCTCATTATCTACGTTAGGCGATGTCCAGGGATGCATCATCGTTAACGTGATTGTTTTTCCACTAGAATTGCTTCCGTTATCAGTGCCACCGTTGTTGCTAGTTTCCTTTTGATTACCACAAGCTGAAACCACGATCATTACAGTTGCCATAACGATTGCTAATGAAGACTTCATCCATTTGTTTCGTTTCAATTCAACCCACTCCTCTGAATTTAATGATATACAAACATTTTAATAGGAAGCGTTTACAATCAAACTAGTTATTCTTGTTAATTTCCTGCAAGAATATAATCAACTAATTCATCCAATGGTACAGTCGCAAGAGCAATTGCCGTATCTGTTACACCATAATAAATGTACAGTAACCCATCCTTCACGACATTTCCTGTTGGGAAGATAACATTAGGAACTTGATATCCGAACTTCTCATAGTAAGGTTCCGGCTCCATAATGAAGTTATTCGTTCTAGCAATAATTTTCTCTGGATTCTTAAGATCAAGCAGAAGAGCACCAACACGATATATGCTGTCCATGTCTACTCCATGATACAATACAAGCCAGCCTTTATCTGTTTTTATAGGGGGAGTCGAGCCGCCGATTTTTTTCTGTTCCCATGGTTCAGAACCAGCCTTTGCTAATAGCTTTGGCTCTTCCCAATGGATAAGATCATCGGAATAGGCAATCCACATTGCTGCTTTTTCTGTGCCATATTCCTCGCCAACATACTCCTCGGGACGACGCAGCAGCACATATTTATTATTGATTTTTTCAGGGAATAAAATGTTGTCCCGATCATTAATTTCGAGTGGTGTCGTATCGCATAGGTATTCCCAATTAATTAGATCCTTAGATGTTAAAATTCCTGAGCGAGTCAGCCAGTGCTGCGGATCATCACCCCAGCCGTCAGGATAGGTTGGTACCGATCGTTCCGGCAATCCTGTACCTGTCGGGTAATAATTCATCGCACATGGACGAAGCGCATAGTTCAGATAGTACGTATCATCAATTTTTACAATGCGCGGGTCTTGAACACTACCATAAGGGAATCCGAGCATATCTGGTGTTACGATCGGCTCATCCTTAACATGTGTAAAGTTAACGCCATCTTCACTTTCCAGTAGACCTAAAAAGTTTTTACATGGTGTTAAGGAACCTGCTGTACGCTCGATCATATAAAACTTCCCATTATCGATAATTACGGCTGGGTTAAATACCGTTGCCTTTCTCCATTCAAACAATCCTGGCACTACTATCGGATTCTGCGGATGCCTCGTAATCTGCATTAGTGTACCTCCTGATATATTGTAAACGTTTACTTAAACACATTATATCTTGCAGCACTTATCGTTAATATCCGAAAAAACTTCGATTATATCTGATTTTCTCGCCACTTTTATATTTTTCAATGATGATACCTTTTGATGGAGGATCATCGCTGCGGGGCAGAGAGTTCTTTCAATCGCTTTTTAAAGTCGGGGGCTTTTTATGAAAATTTATGGACAGCCCCCGACTTTAAAGGCGAACACTTCGTTTTTCCAGAATCTCTCTGTCCCTTCGCTGTAGCTTCTTCTTAAGATTAAGCTGTGCTGAATATTGCTGGATTTGCACATCACTAAAGCCATACATTACTAAGGTCGCACTCACAAAAATACGCATAAAAAATCGCCTTCTCTGTAGGATGGGATCACAACTTAACCATTACAGAAAAGGCGATATATTCAAAACATTAAAATGCTACAACTAGCACTTTAATCCAACATTGCTGCATATCATCCAACAGTTCATCCAGCATCTCTTCTACCTTCATTACGCTTAATCCTTACTGTTTTGCCACTGTATTTACCAATCTCGCTCTCTTAATGCTTCCTCAATATCGATTTGAAGATCGTAGATTTGCAAAATCTCTATTATGGTTTCTGCAATAGAATCTCGAGCTACAGTTTCAAGTTCGCTATTCTGCTCGTAAAACGCATCCTGCAAATCATTAATTGCCAGTGTCATCTGATCTAGCTTCGCTTGAATTTCCTCTTCAGCGCGGGAACCTTGCTCCAAATATTCAACTACTTGTTCGATGAATGCTTTTATTTGATCTACCAAATGCTTTGGATAATAGCTATCCGCGTACATGCTTGTTAAATAGTTAATTTGTTTTATCATCGCACTCTCCCTTTACATTGTAATTTAACGCATGTGCCAGCCTGCTTCATCATCCCAAGTAGCATCGGTATCTTCTAAATGCACATGCCAAGCTCCATCTGCAATAGCTCTACGAATATCGGTCAAGCATTGCAGCCAATGAGACAAGGTTTGCAGTACAATTTCATAATCATCAGAAAAAGGAAGCTTCGTCGATCCTTGAAAAACTTCAACCGCATCATTAGCCTCTCTCTCGTATACACAAAAGGTTTCTCCTATATCAGCCCACTCAAAATTTTGATTGTATGTATTAATAATTGCTGTAACTTTACGATGCTCTTCATTAGTTAAAGGCTTATTGCGCTCACATGTATAGTAAATTGAAACACCCATTTCCCGCTCTCCTTTCAGAAATTATGGTAATAAATGCATTTTATCATAGATCAAATAATCTTCGTATGAGGTGCTAGTCCTAATTCCCTCGCCTAGTTTAGTGTCGATTAAACATGGATTAAAGACATGTCTCAAAATTGGCATTTCACATATTTTCCAGTAAAATGAAGGTTGGACTTAATAGATATGCTTGATGAATGGAGGAATTAACGATGGCAGATAACGAAGTCAATGAAATCATACAACAAGAAAAAGAATTTGGATTTGCACGGGTATATTCGGTTGAACTTCTATATAGAGAGAAGCCTTTAATAAACCGTGAGCTGATTTATGCCAATATGCAGCGTTATACAGGCAATTTGGATCGACCTGACGCCGAAAAGACTGAATTAGGAGACCTCGCCGTATGGGAAGCCAATGAGAAAACTGAGCATGATTTGCTTCATTTTTTCCATCTCAACTATATGGTGCAATATGAAGAAGGTGAACTGCCTGCTCAAACGAGCTTGATGGATTCAAAGTATCAGTTGTCAGAAAAATATAACGCTGCTCTTGAACAATCATGGCATTGGCAGGAAGCTGAGCAAACATTGCAGCATTGCCAGCATTCACTACTGCTTGTAGATATGATGGCGTCGGGGTTGGAGCCAAAAAAACGGCTGGAGTTGTTTACAGGCGCACTGCGTGCTGTGTTGGAAACTGTTCCATGTGATGCGATTTATTTCCGTGAAAGCGACAAGCTGGTTGAACCTCAAGCCTATCTAAATGCTATCGAAAACGGTGAAATTTTATACGGGGCAATGAATGTGCGCTTTTATAATGTGCAAGGAACTGGAAGCGAGCGTCATGAATGCTTAATGGATACAGTTGGTCTGGCGGCATTAGGTATTCCTGACCTGCAATGTCATTTTTACGATCTTACTCCTAATGAAGTGGCTTCATTCTTAATGGATCTTGGTTATTATCTGTTTAATCAAGGCGATATCATTAACGATGGAGAAACGGTTGGATTCACTGAAGATATGCGTTGGCGCTGCGAACACCAATATTCACTGGCTGCCCCAGAACGCGTCGTTATTGATCTCGATCCAGGTGATCCCCATTACGCTGGTAGACCAGGAAACTGAAACAGTGATTCTCTGTGTTCAATGTAAGCAGCTCAATTTCCGATAAATATAATAAATGAGGATAACTGTACTATTTTAAGGAGGCTGTTTATATGAACGTGTCGGTGACAAACGCTTCATTCAGCGGAGGTATTACGAGCAGGCAGAGCGGAGCGATAGACAAGCAAATTCAAATGCTAAACAAGCGGAAAACTGTTCTTTTCCAACGATTAAATGATATCGTTAACGGCGAAGATGACATCAAAGTTAAAGAAGAAAAAGTTAAAGCGATTAGAATGGAGATTAATTTGATCGATCTTCAAATTCAACAGCTTATTCAAAGAAAAGCTGAATTAGAAAAAGAGGGCAAATCAACTGCCCATGCTGCGGCTGATAAGCTCCCTCCATCACCAAGTGAACTGCTTGCCCCTGAACGTGTGAAGTCAGAAGAACGATTTATAGATATTAGAATGTAATGACGTATTCACAAACCTTGTACATATAAGGTTTGTGAATACTTTGTACCGCATTGTACTATTCACCGATTGCCACTAAGATAGATTATTTGGACCTTGTTGAATTTCCCTCTTTACTATCCGCTGATTTATTTTTAGTATTTTTACTCTTATACGGCTTAGGAGAATTAGCAGATCTACGCTCTGCTGCTTGCCAACGATTCCATCCCTTTTTACCTGTGCCTCTACCTGTACCGCCCTTAGATTTACTCAATTGATCACTCCGTTAATTAATGTTTCTTTCCTACGTAATATCATAGCATTAGTGTCAAATCGAAAGATTATACAGGCGAAGCATAACTTATATGTTCCTTCAGCTCAATTGTTTTCTTAGACAATCATTCTAAAGTGGAGACTAGCATCTCCATTTTTTTTGTGCCTTTTTTGAAAATTTAAGTTGACACTAGGAAAATTATCCAATATATTTTATATATCGAATCGATATATCATTTCGATATATTTATTGAAAAGGAGCTATCTTATGATTGAACTCGTTACACTCGGCATGCTGATGCAAGGACGCATGAGCGGATACGATATAAAAAAAGTTACAGAGCAAACCATTGGAATCTTTTACACGATGAGCTATGGCAGTCTATATCCTGCCTTAAAGCGGTTAGTTAACGAAGGGCTTGTGTCTGAGGAAGAAACGAACGACAGCAAAAATAAAAAGCTATATGAGATCACGGAAAAAGGACAGCAGCATTTTATTGCATGGCTTCGTAAGCCTTTAAAATCATCAAAGCGCGAATATATGGTGAAAGTATTTTTCTACGATTATCTTGACGAGGAGACTAGACTTCTTAATTTGACAGACTATCAACGCTCCATCGAACGGCAGCTTGAACAGATGAAAGCCGTTCAAGCGATCGTTGCGAAAGAGCTTGAGCAACTAGAGGATAAAGATCAATACTACTACCGAGTATCAACGATGCATTACGGAATGAGCTTCTTTCATATGGAAAACGAATGGTTGAAAAAAATTATGAATAAAGAGGAGTTTTAGCATGAGTGATCATTATGAGGTAAAGCGTCCATATCTGGTTTTGCTTTTAATTGAGCTAGCTTTGATTGTGTTTGTAGCAGGTGGCAGCGCCTATGTATCTATTGCAGAATTAACACATCCTCTTGCACCTTTTATAGGATTTGCACCAATTGCCTTGTTTTTATTCATCTATTTATCCGTGAAGAAAAGATGGTCGACATTCTATTTCAGCAGATTAAGTAACCTTACTGCAAAGCAATGGGTCGAGTATATTCCATTGCTGCTCATTCTAATCGTATTGTTGATCGGTAACCAAGGCTTTCAATCCCAGCCTGCTTCCTTTTTTATTTACTTGCTGCTTTCTCAGCTATTGCTAGTTGGATTTGTTGAAGAGGTATTATTTCGAGGCATTATGCTGCGTGCATTAGTTCAAAAGGGAACGATGTTTGCAGTTATTGTATCCAGCGTTCTATTCGGGGTTACCCATGCACTACAAGCTCTTGGCGGACAGTCCTTACAGGATACACTGCTGCAAATTGCATATGCATTTCTCATTGGCTTTGTACTCGCACTGCTTGTCGTACGAAACCGAGCTATTATACTGACAATTGTGTTTCATGGCTTGCATAACTTTATTAACTTTACAGGCAATACGCCAAGCACACATGTGTATGACTATATTGTGCTTGCTATTCTCGTAGCACAACTCCTTTGGCTGCTAATATCAACTCGTAAGCAGCCGACACTTCATAAGATTCCGAATGTTTATGCTTAGTAACTAAGTCGATTGGCAGCACGATTGGTAAAGTAATTCATCTCAGCAGCAGAAACAGACTTCGGTTTGTCTTCTTCTGTTTTTGTTTTTATTACACCTTCTTCTCAATTCAATGAACATTTACCTCGGTAATCCCCCTCTTCTCGCTTTATATCCATAAAGTTAACAACCTGAATATAATTTCTTCACAGCTGCATCATTTATTCCTTCTGTAAAATCCAAAAAGTATAGTAGCTGCCACTTTTGTGTCGCAACCGCTTGCTTACTTGTTGGAATATCCCAGACAGGATAAACTCTTAGTGCCATCTTCCCTTTTTGTGAAGGTGTAGATAAAATGCCCTTCTCCCTTAATACGTCCCTCGGGAAAACAAACTGTCCTCTGTGCTCATTGGTAAATGTATTTACCACTAGAAATTCTGGTGAATGCTCATACAGGAATGGGCGATTAACATTATGCTCATCTTTTTCCCATATAGCTACAAATTGACCTATTTTCTTAGGAGTTATCTTGGCAGTACGATGACGAATAAATACGTCATTCAATGTAAATGTACTCCCTTCGTACTCTTCATTTTGTTTCTCTATCCGTAAATTTTGCAGCAATAGGCCACAGGGTTTATATACGTATTGATCTAGATAAGCAATCGAATCGCTTATAGCCTTCATATGCTCACACCTTATTGCAATTTAATTTGAGAGGACGTATCACTTACCTGCTGTAGTCATTTCAGCAAAAACTACACCCATTGAACAATTTCATTTAAGCTTTTTCTAGTTTTCTCTCGTTTTGGCTCTTCCTTACGGTAGCCGAAAGCTGCCATGACAGATGGTTGATACTGACCATTTTCTAATAAACCTTCACTTTCTAGTAGAGCTCTTACATCATCATAATGAAACCCTTCGATTGGCGTAGAGTCAATACCGATCTGTGCAGCTGCTGTCATCATATTGGCTAACGCAATATAGGTTTGTTTAGAGGACCAATCCGATAGTGCACGATCATTCTCGAACATTTTCCACTTTATCTCCTGGAACTCTCGCAGCCCTTTCAGCACCATCTCGATCCATTCATCGGACATTTGCTGAACTGACCTCATATGATTGTGCACGTATACTGAATCATATCGCATATTCGTTCTTGCTAAAACAATGATGAAATGGCTCGCTCCTTTAAGCTTATACTCTGCTCCTGAAGCTACATTCATTAACTTTTTACGCAGCTCAGCGCTTTGCACAATTAAAAACTTCCAAGGCTCTAGTCCATATGAGCTGGGAGATAGTCTTCCCGTTTCTAGTATGAATAGAAAGTCCTCCTCGGAAATCTTTTTGCTTTCATCATATTCTTTAACCGCATGTCTGAATTGATATGCATCGAGTATTTCTTGTTTTTTGGTTTGACTAGGCATGAATATTCCTCCATTACAATTACAATTTCAATTAATCTTATTCATTAATCCCGAACCTCTTCGCATTTCTGCTTCGGGCGCGTTCAATTTCAATCTCGCGATTTCGAGGCTCCGCTTTAGTTTCTAGCGCATCTAATAAATTTTTGGATATGAGCTGAATTTCATAAACGGCACGATTAAAAGCTTCCTCATTTGCCTTTGACGGCTTGTTAAAACCCGTTATCTTTCTCACGTACTGGAGAGCGGCTGCCTCGATTTCTTCATCAGTAGCAACTGGCTCAAAATTGAACAGCGTCTTAATATTTCGGCACATAGTTATCTCCTTTTAACTTTTCTTTTGTATTATTTTACTACGCTGTACGTACCTTAGCCAGAACTACAAAAAAGCTCGGAGAAATCCTGTACCGAACCAGGCTCTCCAAGCTTTAGTTTTTGTTAGTTTTATGTTATTCCCACTCAATAGTAGCAGGCGGTTTAGAAGTCACATCATATACGATACGATTAACGTTATCTACCTCGTTAACGATACGAACAGAGATTTTCTCTAGCACGTCCCAAGGGATACGTGCCCAGTCTGCTGTCATACCATCGATCGAAGTAACTGCACGAATACCAACTGTGTAGGAGTACGTACGAGCGTCGCCCATTACGCCTACAGACTTCATGTTAGGTAGCGCAGTGAAGTATTGCCAGATCTCACGATCAAGACCTGCTTTTGCAATCTCTTCACGAAGAATGTAGTCAGAATCGCGAACGATTTTCAGCTTGTCCTCTGTTACTTCGCCAAGTACACGGATCGCTAGACCTGGACCTGGGAATGGCTGACGCCATACGATTTCCTCTGGCAAACCGCACTCTTCCCCAACTTTACGAACCTCGTCCTTGAATAGAGCTTTTAACGGCTCAACAAGCTCGAATTTAATATCTTCAGGCAATCCACCTACGTTGTGGTGAGATTTGATTGTTTGGGCTGTTGCAGTACCACTTTCTACGATATCTGTGTAAAGTGTACCTTGTGCCAAGAATTTGAAATCGTCGAATTTAGCAGATTCCTCTTGGAATACATAGATAAATTCGTTACCGATAATTTTACGTTTTTGCTCTGGATCATCAACGCCAGCAAGTTTACCTAGGAAACGTTCTTGAGCATCGATTTTAACGACTTTCATATCAAATTTACCAACAAAAGTTTCCATTACGCTTTCAGCTTCGCCTTTACGCAATAGACCGTGGTCGATAAACATACAAGTCAGTTGATCACCGATAGCTTTATGAAGCAAGATAGCAACAACAGAGGAATCTACTCCACCAGACAATGCACATAGCACTTTTTCGTTACCAACTTGTTTACGAATGTCAGCAATTGTATCCTCGATGAAGCTTTCCATTGTCCAATTGCCTTCGCATTGACATACGTTGTATAGGAAATTGCGAATCATTTCATTCCCTTTCAAGGAATGACGCACTTCTGGATGGAATTGCACAGCGTAAAAACGACGAGCTTCATCACTCATCGCAGCGATTGGAGCATGCTCTGTGCTTGCATCTACTCTAAATCCTGTCGGTGGCTCAATTACAAGGTCACTATGGCTCATCCAAACCGTTTGCGAGCATTCAAGACCTGATGTAAGTGTGCAATTATCGATAAACGTAACATCTGCTTTACCATACTCACGCTTGCCGGCACGTTCTACTTTACCGCTTAGCTGATGAGACATCATTTGCATTCCGTAGCAGATACCTAAAATTGGAATATTCAAATCGTAAATCGCAGGATCAACAAGCGGAGAATTTTCTTCATACACACTTGCAGGGCCTCCAGAAAATACGATACCTTTAGGATTAATTTCACGAATTTTTTCAGCGGAAGTATTGTAAGGCAATAGCTCACTGTATACTCCCAAATCACGAATTCGTCTTGCAATCAATTGATTGTATTGTCCTCCAAAATCGAGAACAACGATAATTTCATTTTGCTTCGTCATGACCGAGCCTCCCATAATTAATGTGATAATTATAGCTATTCCGATTCCTCGTAGTCAAGGTAGTTACATACTTCTACATAAAAACGTCGTGTTATATGACCAATAATAGCCAAATAACACGACATTGCATGAATCTACCCGATTAATATGCGATTTTCAGTGCTCATTCTACAACCATTATCCCGCTGACCATGCTGCGCTATGCACGAACTGTTCCATGATCAGTCAAGGATTGATCATGCTCGCCTTCAATGCTCTTGCTCTTGTTGTTCACCTGTCGCTTATTACTTACGCCTTTTAGTATGTATTGCAGCTCTAAAGGCTCGGGTGGTGTCATCTGCTTGCTGTAATAAAATCGTTCAAGCAGCAAAAGCAGCTGAGTGATTGATTGCTTTTGCGCCGCAATATTGCTTGCAGCACTTAGTACTTCAAGACGTTGTCTCCAAGTTGAATGCAATGGAATGACGCCAAGCCGTCTCTCCATCGTTGCAATCTGACGAACTACGAGTATCTCAAGCGTCGCCTTCAATCGACTTTGAAGCTTCGGAAGTACGTCTCTCGCCCGCTGCTGCAAGCTTAATCGATTTTTATTGCGTGTAGGATAGCTGATTGGCAACTCCAGCAGCTGCTCATATTCAATTAGAGTCTTATATATACGTCGATAGCGTGCAAGCATAACCTGTTGCTGCATCGCTTTCCAGCCAGTGAGAAGTAGTATGCCGATCAGCATAAGAGCCGCTACAGCCGCCCCAAGCAGCTGCCATTGAAGTGGAGTTAAGATAGCACCGATTCGATTAAGCTCAGACCATATACGATCTCCTAGCTGGTCTAGCTGTGCACCTATGCCTGCAGTGGCTTCATCTGCTTCAGCTCCAGGCGTTGGATCGAACGCAATCCAACCAACATTCGGGAAATACACTTCTACCCAAGCATGTGCATCCTCAGCTCGAACTTTGTATTGGGTCTGAACAATCCCGCCATCAATTGTTCGCTCTCCGACTGCTTCTCCCATCTGATAGCCTTTCACATATCGAGCTGGAATATCCTGTGATCTCAACATAATCACCATTGCAGTAGCAAAATGAACACAATAGCCTCGCTGTTGCTCAAACAAAAAATGATCTACAAAATCTTCTTCCTCATTTGGAAGCGAACTTTTCAAACTGTATTCATAGTTTGCTTTAAGATATTGCTCAATCGCTTTTACTTGATCATATCGGCTAGTCAAGCCGCCACCTGACACCTCTTGTGCGAGAGCAATAACGCGTTCGGGCAATTGCTCCGGCAGTTGCAAGTAAGAACTTAGCATATCGCTTTCCCACGCTCGTTGCGCCAGTTCCTTGTCCGGCTCCTCCAGATCGTTAAGTTCATCGGGGATAACTGCGGGGAGCTCAGTTAGTACGGTGTAGCTTTTTATCGGAGCTTCCTTTACAGGTGAATACAATGCACCTGTTGCAGACTCTGTAATATAATTGCTTAGATTACGTTCTGGATCGCTCGCTATGAGCTCTAGAACGACTCCCTTTGTTCCTGATTGCATAAGCGGCATTCCAATCTGCGGCTCAACGTAGTGAATCGATTGCTGTAGTCGAATGCCATTGCTTCCCGTGCCAAGCTGAGCATTGGCCGCTGCCTCTTCAGGAATAGTATGAAGTGCAACTGCTCCGCTTTGATCAGCCCACCCTTTACCGGTATAAGTTGATCGAATCTCAGCACGCCAATTGCTTTTTTGAGCCGACCAACCAAAAAACACAACCTCATCGGATTGCTTCAATGATTGACCTAGTGTAGAATCGTCATGGCCATAACCAGCTGTTCCTATAGTGCCTTCCCGATAACTGCTGCTCGTTACATTTTTAAGGGGCAGGCCACTCGTCTGTTGCGCCCACACAGAGAGCTCCTCCGTAAAGGATGGTGAAAAAAGGTTTGACCAAGCTATTGGCTCACTTCGCTTTTCTTTATTGTTGCTCACGACCATCCCCCCCGCGATTACAATAACAGCAAGTAGAAAGATGCTAACATATTGATAACGAACCTGCTTGCCCCAACTTGCCGTTGTCAGCTGCCTGCGCTGCAGCTTAGGAAGAGTTGTCAATGCAACAAGCAAAAGCCCTTCAGCGATTGTTCGCAGCATGCCTTGCCACACATCAATACCTAGGCTGGTATGTAGAATAATTAAGTACACCAGTGTTACGGATGAAAGGGAAAGTGAAAACTGGTAATACCAAACAATGGACTGCAGCGATGGTGCTAACAGCAGCCAGCCGGTAAACAATAATATTGTCCGAAACTCATCAGACATGAACCAGATGCCGTAACGAATCATATCCTTAACATTGTTAGCTAGTGACGGAAGAAGCTCCATTCCCCAGCTATAAAAAGACTGACCATCTCCTTTGTAAATGAGATAAAGTGCTCCGAGCCCAATCAACACACCTACAGCGATAAAATAAACGATTCGCGGCTTAAACAGTCCTAAAGCAAGAATGATGACCGTCATCCATATTAACGCTTGCGGGTGTAACAGTGTGCTCCACTCCCCAGCTCCTACCCACGGCAATAGCCATTCAAGTAGCAAGCCAAAAAGCAACAGTGTCGTAATAACTCGATAGGAGAAAGAAGGTTCTAGCTGATCACGCTCCTGAAGCATATCGTTCACTTCCTTTCTCCACCTCAATAGCAGGCTCAGGCTTCTCACAGCTGTAGCGCCATACGATATGTATTCCAGCTTGCTCCATAATCTTTTGTTGCTCGCGCATTGCATAGGTCATGACACGATTCGTCGTTACGAACTGCAGCTCTAATCTGCTTCCTTTTAACAATGCTGCCTCAGCGAGTGCAAGCCAGCCTTCACTATCTTTCCAAGCACCAGAATAAACGACAATATGACCGCCAGATGGAAGGAGCATTGACATATATGCTACACGATCCTTCATATGAACAGACACATCTGGACGTGTCATCGCAAGTAAGTATTTCAGCTCGGCAGCGTCCTGCTGTCCCGTATATTCAAAACTCCAATTATCACAAAGCACTGATACGTTTTGTCGCTCTCCCGCTTCCACCGTATCAGCTAAGCACCAGCTGATCAAAGAGCTGAACATTTGATCTTGCTGTGCGTCGCGATAGGGCAAGTCATATTGATCAAGCACGGTGCAGAGCCGTGGTGATGTCTCTTCTGCTTCAGCAGTTCTTGTATGCAGTCCTCTACCTCTAGCTGCCGCTCGCTGATCAATTCTTCGATAGCTGTCACCAGCCGCATAGGGCCTTGTCCCAGCTCCAAGCACATCCTCTTGCACAAACTTGCTATGAACAGCGTAATCCTTCGATTGCTGCTTATTAGAGCTATCCTGATGGTAAGTGGCTCCACCCCTCTTCTTCAGCCATCTACTGCTAGTGTTGCGTGCAACATAGCTTTCCTCTTCAGGCTGCTGGAGTCGAGGTAGCACGATCAGCCTAGCTTTATGTGTACGTTCTACTTTAATGCACGTGAGACCTAGCCAATCTCCGATTCGAATTACTGTAGGCGCAGCTTCATAGCTCCCTCGCTCCATGTCACAGATTCGATAAGTTAGAGACATTGATCGATGGAATAACGGCATAAATCCTGCACGCAACTTGAGACGATGATCTCGCATCGCACTACCATTATGCAGCTGGTCGTCGATAGCATACCAAACGCCCGGCAAAGCTAGCCGCCTCTTCAAATGTATCGATACACTCAGCTCTCCTTGTTCAATCACCATTGCAGATATATTGCGTTCATAGCTAATTCGATACGCTCCGAGCCAAGGAAAAATGCCGCTAAATACAATGATCAGTGAAATTGTCGTCAGCATTAACCATTCCGGCGCATCACCACGGAGCAGTACAGCCGCTGTAGATGCTAGCCAAAGGATTATTATGCCGCACCATGCTCCATAACGAGTCCGATAGCTGGGCTCCAGCTCAATGACATTGCTAACAGCTGCAGTACGCGTAATACTAGCTTGTTCATACACTTCGCCGAGTTGAACATCATCATTGGGATTGGTACCTACAGCATTGGTACTTATAGTATCTGTACTTACATCCCCCGTCACATTAACGTTCATATCAGCAGGCACACCAGTATTCGTATCAGCAAACACATTAGCATTCATATCGACATTCACATTTTCGTTCATTTGCAATGCTTGCGGCTTCGCATTTTTTACCTGTGCTGCTTCTTTTTTCGCACGAAACCTTTTTGCTGCCTTCATCGCGCTCTCCCCTTTATATTGCTCGTAATCGGAATATGCTGCAGCAGATTTACAATCATTTCTTGTTTTTGGGCATACGTTGACGAATAACCACTCAACTCAATACGATGAGCCAGTATGGATACGCCATACTGCAGCAAGTCATCAGGCACAATAAAGCCTCTACCCTGCATGTAGGCGTTCGCCTGCGCTGCTCTCAGCCAATCTCTTAATGCTCGAGGGCTTAATCCTAGCAATAATTCATCGTTGTTCCGTGTTGCAGCCGCCACCTCTGTCATATAAGCAAGCAATGAGGGATGGACGTATACTTTCAATAGCTCAGTCTGCATCTGCTGCCATTCATCGTGTGAGATGATCGAACGTAGCAACTCTGGCTGTGGGCGCCTTGCAGCAGCGAACTGTTCAAGCAGCTCCTGCTCTGCTTGCTTGCTTGGATATCCAATACTAAGCTGCATCATGAAGCGATCAAGCTGAGCTTCTAGCAAGCGATTCGTCCCTTCGTAACGCAATGGATTTTGCGTTGCAATAAAAACAAAAGGCTGAGGCAGCGAATATGTTGTACCTTCTATACTGACACTGCGATGCTCTAACGCTTCAAGCAAAGCAGATTGTGTTTTTGTGCTTGCACGATTCAATTCATCAGCCAGAACAACATTAGCCATAATCGGTCCTTCACGATACACAAGACCTCTGCCCCCGGCATCAACGATCATCCCTCCGACAATATCAGCAGGCATAAGATCTGATGTAAATTGAATCCGATGAAACTTTCCGCCAATCAATCTAGCAATCGCTGTAGCCAGCATCGTCTTCCCAACTCCAGGAACATCCTCAATTAATAGATGACCTCCTGCAAGCAGTCCAATCATCACCTCACGAATTGTTGCTTCTTTGCCAAGCAGCACTTGTCCGAGCCGCTGCTCCATACGCTTTAACAACACGCTTGGCGGCTGAGTCCAACGATATTCAGAATGTATAGACATAACTTCTTGATCCGCATATTGAGCGGTCGTAGAGGAATTATTCATATATGAACCTCCCTAGTATCATTTCTTCCTCTAGTATCGCCACTCTCTCAATCTTTTAATCAGCTAGGATTTGCGATGATAAGCTGCACACATATATAAAAAAATCAGCTCAAAAGCCATTAAACAATGACCTTTGAGCTGACCTACTTTATGAGTATGAAGTTATGTATTCAGCTTGCTGCTTGTTTACGTATCTGCTCCATTTGCTCCTTAAGCCGTTTCGCTTGCTTATCACTCATAACCTTTCGATCCCATTTAATAGATTCGGACAGACGAGAAGTAATAGGCGCAGTTTCTTCTGTAATCGTGAGAAATTCATAATGCAAGGATTGGAAATATTCAATAATGTCTGGCAAGGCCGCTAATGTTTCCGCATGTGTCGCACTGTCATGCAGCAAAACAATCATCCGCTCCGTTACGACTGCATTCTTAATCGTTGCAAGTATCTCTTCAGCTGTAACATCTCTTGATCGTGAATCTCCACTATCTACGTTCCAGTCATATATAGTATAGCCTGCTGCTTCTACTGCCTTTAAATAACTGCTATCGAAATTCCCATACGTTCCGCCTGGTGCGCGAAATAGATAAGGAACTACGCCAGTTGTATCGTAAATCGCATGAGCAGTGTCCACAACCTGATCGACAAAATTCTCCGGATGCTGATACAGCTCTTGATAGATATGATTATAGGAATGATTGCCAATGCTATGTCCTTCCTTCACAATTCGCTTTGCTAGCTCAGGATACTGCACAACCTTTTCACCAAGTACAAAAAATGTAGCACGAATATCGGACTCTGCTAACAAATCCAATATTGAAGGTGTCAGCTTGCTCGGCCCATCGTCGAAAGTTAAATACACTTGCCCGGCATATGAGTTGTTCTCATTCGGCTTATTGGAGGTCATATCATCCTCATCAGCGTTTCTCTTACAATCCTCATGCACGAATATCGGGCTTGCCTTCAGCAGCGAATGCTGCTGAAGGCAGCCTAGCAACCCAGCAACTCCACTATAGCTGCGCTCTATATTGTCACGCTGAACATTTTCCCCACGCTTTGTTTGAAGAAGCTGTGATGCCTCGAGCCGTTGCTGGCTGCGTTGATCCGAATATTGTAAGCTGGTATCTGAATCGGCAGATGCCAGTGCAATGCCTGAAGCTTCCTGCAGTAATCCTTGGTTGGCAGGAACAAGAGGGTACAGCTCTCCAATTAACCATAGCGATGATGCGACGATCATTCCGCTAACAGCTAGCAAAATCCACTTTTTCCAACGATTGCTCAACGACAACGCCTCCTGATCTTTCCACTCCTTTCAATATATGAAGCAGATCAAGGACGCATGTCTTATTACCCAAATTTACAAAAACAAGAGAGGAGCTTCCTGAATTCCAGCTTATTCGTCATCAGTCAATCTAATTAAAAATCCCCGTAACGATGCCGTTATATCAACATCGCTACGGGGTACTTTTAAGCTTTTCATAGTTTAGTGGTAACCTATAATTATACTTTTAGAAGAAGATATCATTTCTAACTCCATCATTTACTATGTCGCTTGACGGCTTCAAGCACAGCATCTGCATGCCCTTTTACCTTCACCTTCAGCCATTGTTCAATGAGCTTTCCTTTTTCATCGATGAGATAAGTCGATCGAACAATTCCCATATATTCACGGCCATACAGCTTTTTGAGCTGCCATACTCCATACTTCTCACATACTTTATGATTCTCATCTGCTAGCAGCAAATAAGGTAGCTCTTTTTTCTCGATAAAATTGCGATGAGATTTTTCGGTATCCATACTAATGCCTACAACCTCAACACCGAGCTGTTGCAATTCAGCATAATGATCGCGCAAATCGCACGCTTCCTGCGTACAAGCAGGAGTCATATTTTTAGGATAAAAGAAAATAACGACCTTCTTGCCGCGCTGCTCCTTCAATGACCATACCGTTCCGTCAGAAGCAGGTAGCTTGAATTGTGGTGCTTGCTTGCCTATTTCTAGACTCATCATATCTCCCTCCTCTAACGATGCTTAAGAAGTTATTCAAAAAGTCCCTCTTTGATCACCAAGTAGCACAGTGTGACATCGAAACTTGAATTTTTTGAACACACAATATTAGCACAACAGTCGCCGAAAGTTTATGATCCGGCTCCGCGATAACGTTTAACTCCGCGATTCCATACGAATAGCCCGATACTAAACACAATGAGTCCCATTACTGGTGTCAGTAGCGCCAACCTCGATATATCGTCTTCTTTCGGTTCTAAAAAGTAAGATGCCGGAATTATGCCAACAAAGGCAAATGGCAGCATCCACGTTAAAACAAATCGAATTAATTTATTGTAAATGTTAACCGGATAACGGCCGTAGTTTTGGATATTGTACATAAGCGGCACAATGCCCGTTGGAGAATCAGAATAGAACGACAGTGCACTTAACGCTGTATAGATACCACCATATATGAACACTGCACCAAGTACGAGCACAATAAATACGACGATATCGACGATATGCAACGTCAGTCCCATCTCAAGCCAGCATACGGCCATTACGATCATGCCGACCAAAGAGCTGAACAAAGATGGAGGGTCGATGTTTTCTAGCAGCACTTGATACAGACTATGGGCTGGCCTCGTTAACACACGATCCATCTCTCCCTTTACAATGTAACGCTCTCCAAAATTCCATATATTAAAAAACGTACTGAATACGCCAAACGGAATCATAAAAAATCCATACACGAATATAACCTCAGATTGCGTCCAGCCTCCCAACAGCGGCGTATGCTGAAACACGATAAGAATGAAAATGAGGTTCATCCCCTGCTGAAGCAGATCCGACAACACTTCGATCCAAAAATCAGCACGATAGGTCATTCGACTTTTAACATAGTTTTTCAAATACTCAAGCATAAGATTCATATATCGCATGCTGTTTACCCTCCCTGAACGAACAGACGCTGTCTAGCTGCGCGCCACATCGTCACAATTGGAATAAGCAGAACAACAAGCCAAGCAAGCTGAATAAGAAACACATTGCCTGCTTCAGCTAATGGCGTTCGTCCAGTAAAAATAGAGCTTGGTAAATAAGTGATCGCTTGAAATGGCAACCAATTCATAATCGAGGACAGCCAGCCCGGGAAAAAGGCAATCGGTATAATGACTCCTGAGAACAAATCAACCATCACCCGCTTCATCCGCATAAGCCCTTCGTTGTTCTCGACGAAGAAAGCAAAGAGACCCGTCATAATATTAAGCTGTGAATTAATAAGAAAGCTAAACAATAGCATAGCCAGATACGTAAGCCAAACGACAGGATCTGTAGGTAGATCGACAGGGAAAATCAAGCATACAATAGCTAAACCCGGAATCATAAACAACATGAAACGGAATAGCCCTTCACCAAAGCCTTGCATTAATTTAACGATAAGATAGTTGTACGGACGTATCATTTGGATCGCAACACTACCGTCTCGTATTTCATTGGCAATATCGCGATCGAGATTGTTAAAGTAAAACGCTCTTGCCATCCAAGAGATTGCTAGATAGGTTGTCATCTGGTCAATCGAGAACCCAGCCAACGTCTCCTGCGAGCCGTAGATCGCTTTCCACAAAAAATAATATGCCCCAATGTTAATGGCATAAATAATAATCCCGCTATAATAATTAACGCGGTAAGCAAGCATCATTAAAAAGCGCATTCGAATAAAATCAATGTAAGCAGAAATCATGACAGCACTGACTCCTTCTCATTGACATGATCCGTTTGTACGCTGTCATCGCTCGACTTTACTTCAGCTGAGCCTGTTTGATAAATTCCACGCACGATATCATCTGTGTTCGTCTCGAATATTTTAATATCTCGAATTTGCGCTCCACCGACAACAAGTCCCATCGCCTCAGAGAAATTCACCTCATGTGGAACGAACAACGTCGCTAAAAACTCATTCTCCCTTGTCCAGGAAACATTCAGCTTGCTTGTAAGCTGCTGCAGTCTACCGACTGACATCGCTTCGCCAAACTGGAACTGGATCTCGCGGCCTTTACTCCACGTTGTTTTCAGCTCTTCTAAGCCACCATCATATATGATCGAACCATCATCAAGCATAATAACGCGAGAGCATAATGCTTCAATATCTTGAAGATCATGTGTCGTCAGCAAAATCGTTGTTCCTTCCTGACGATTCATCTCAAGTAAAAAGTCTCGAATTTCTGTTTTTACGACAATATCAAGACCGATCGTTGGTTCATCGAGAAACACGATAGCCGGGTTATGAAGCAGCGATGCAACGAGCTCGCATCTCATCCGCTGTCCAAGGCTAAGCTTACGAACGGGACGATTAAGCAATTCACCGAGCTGAAGCCGCTCCACTATTCGATCGAGACGCTGATTAAAGTCATTTAACGGAACATCGTACACTTTTCGCAGCAGCTGGAATGACTCTATAACGCCGATATCCCACCATAGTTGAGAACGTTGACCGAAAACAACACCGATACCTTTTACAAATTTTTCACGATCTCGATGCGGTACATATCCATTAACTTTAAGTTCTCCTGAGGTTGGTACGAGAATACCTGTCAGCATTTTGATCGTTGTCGATTTTCCTGCTCCATTCTCCCCGATATAACCGCATATTTCTCCTTGCGGAATTTGAAACGTAATATCATTAACTGCGGTCACATTGGTGTATTCGCGCTTGAATAGGTCTTTAAAAGCTCCACCCAGACCTGCTCTGTTTTTTTGTACCTTGAACTGTTTGCGCAGATCATTAACATCTATTGCTAGCATATGACAATGATAGCTCCTTTCATCGACATTTCCTGGGAAATATTATGGTAATACGAAAAACTTGCAACAACTTGTCTACTGCATTTATAATTTGATGATATGTAATCATACAAAACTTCTTGCTAAACGTAAATGTGTAGGTTCAAAAATGTCCGACTGAATTCAAGCTTCGATGTAGACTAAGCATTCAGCACAGCCTCGTGATCAAAGGTGGGCTTTTTGAACAACCTATTATAATGTAGTTATTTATGGTGATTGGTATTATTATCAGTAATTAGTTTACCATAAAAGAAGCGATGAGGTTGTTTATGATGCGCATGAACAATAAATAGAGATATCGAAAGGGGACCAAACACGCGATGCGTACTCGGTCAAAAAAACGCAAATCAAAATGGTTGTTAATAACGATTCTTGTCATCGTAGCACTTATTGTTGGAGCGGTTGTTTATTGGGGCTCAGGCATTTACAGCTCACTGGACGGGATGCAAAAGGATAATAAAGATTCTATCATCAATCCAGAAAATCCAGAAATTGTTGTTGATGTACCGAAATGGGAAGGTAAAGAACGTGTAAATATTCTACTACTGGGCGGTGATGCTCGCGAAGCAGAAGATAATGAATTAGCACGCTCAGATTCCATGATCGTTGTATCTATCGATCCGGTAACGAAGCAAGCAAATTTGTTCAGTATTCTCCGGGATACGTGGACAGATATCGAAGGCTATGGTCAAGGGCGTATTAATACTGCCATTACACTTGGTGGAGCACCACTTGCTATGAAGACAATCGGAGATTTGCTCGGTTTAGAGATTCAATATTTTGTGTATGCTGATTTTGAAGGCTTTAAAGCACTTGTCGATGCGATCGGCGGTGTATATTATACTGTAGAAAAAGATATGAAATATACAGATAATGCCGATAAAAACCGTTATGATATTGATCTAAAAGCTGGCTACCAGTTGCTTGACGGCGATAAAGCATTACAATATGTCCGTTTCCGACATGATGCGATGAGTGACTACACTCGTACAGAGCGTCAGCGCAATTTCTTAATGAAGGTTGCGAAAGAAATGCAATCAACATGGAACATTATTCGCATGAAGGAAATCATCGATAGTGTATTACCATATATCGATACAAATGTAAGTGTGAACGATATGCTGAAGCTTGGTCAGCTTGGCGTAGGTCTAAAAATCGGTGACAGCGCGCAAGTTCCACCGTTCGATCTACTTCGGGAAACGACAGTAGGTGGTGCTTCTGTGTTAGGCTATTCGAGCAAGGAAGATATACAGGCTTATGTTCAAGAAGTCGTTACGCCAAAGCCTGATGCAAGTGCAGATCCAGATGCTGCTCAAAGTGACATAGACAGCAGAAGCAATGCAACCGATGCTGTAAGCAGCACAAACTAGCATTAACTATAAGCGATCATATTATGCTAAACTAAGAGCAATGATGCTCTGTATCACACGTAAGCAGGAGCGTTCATTCGCTCCTGCTTTTATCGTTGTTGGTCGAATGAACCAATAACGCTTGCACACAAAGGAGAATAACTATGTTAAACGAAAGAATACGTTCACAACAATTATATGAGGAGGCGCTTTTGCACATCGTTGGAGGGGTTAATTCACCCTCTCGTTCGTACAAAGCTGTCGGAGGCGGTGCACCTGTATTTATGGAACGCGCTCAGGGCGCATATTTCTATGATGTGGATGGCAACAAATACATTGACTACTTAGCTGCTTATGGCCCGATTATTACAGGTCATGCTCATCCTCATATTACAGAAGCGATTATTAAAGCAGCGACTAACGGGACACTGTACGGGACACCGACAGAGCTTGAGATCAAGCTAGCTAAAATGCTTAAGTCTGCCATTCCTTCCATGGATAAAGTACGTTTTGTAAATTCAGGAACAGAAGCAGTAATGACGACGATTCGTGTCGCTCGTGCCTATACCGGAAGAAATAAAATTATTAAATTCGCAGGCTGCTATCACGGGCATTCAGATCTTGTGCTTGTAGCAGCAGGCTCAGGTCCTTCTACGCTTGGTATTCCTGATAGTGCGGGCATACCGACAAGTATTGCGCAGGAGGTCATCACAGTCCCTTACAATGATATTCCAGCTCTTAAACAAGCCCTGGAACGCTGGGGTGAAGAAACAGCTGCAGTAATGATTGAGCCGATTGTCGGCAACTTTGGGATGGTTATGCCTCATACAGGCTACTTGGAGGCTGTATGCTCGTTATCAAGAGAAGCAGGAGCACTTGTTATCTATGACGAAGTCATTAGCGCGTTCCGTTTCCATTACGGTTCGACACAAACCTATGCTGCTTTCCCTGATCATCAAGCGATTGAACCAGATCTAACAGCTCTTGGAAAAATTATTGGCGGCGGTCTTCCGATCGGAGCCTACGGTGGACGCAAGGAAATTATGGAAAAGGTTGCACCGCTTGGGCCAGCCTATCAAGCAGGTACGATGGCAGGCAATCCCGCATCAATTTCTGCTGGAATTGCATGCTTAGAGGTGCTGCAAGCCCCAGGCATATATGATCGTATGGAGCAATTGGCAACGAAGCTTAAGCATGGTTTACTTAATGCAGCTAATCAACATGGCATCGCGCTAACTGTTAATCAAATTCGTGGCTCATTATCGACACATTTTTGTAATCATGAGGTAACGAACTACGATCAAGCTCTCGATACTGATGGTGAATTGTTTGGACGCTTCTTCAAAGGCATGCTCGAGCGCGGCATCAATCTTGCTCCATCCAAATACGAAGCATGGTTTTTAACGACTGAGCATACCGAAGACGATATTGACCAAACGATCGAGGCTGCTACTCAAGTGATGGCATCACTGTAGTATGAACTGTATCACGCTTAACCGAATGAGCAATTGAATACAATAACAATACAGGGAGCTGCTTAATATGAACATTCACTACTTACATCCTTCCGATCAAATTGTTATGATGATGGAAAGGATTTACAGTTACGGTATGACCACGACTTCGGGTGGAAATCTATCAATCGTCGATGAGAACGGGGATATGTGGATTACACCTGCCAGCGTGGATAAGGGAGAGCTGACAAGACAGGATATCGTTTGTGTTAAGGCTGATGGATCCATTGTCGGCAAGCATCGTCCATCGAGCGAATATCCTTTCCATAAGTTAATATATGAACAACGTCCTGATATCAAGGCGGTCGTCCATGCGCATCCACCTGCGCTTGTCGCTTTCAGTATTGTAAGACAAATTCCTAATGTTTCTCTTCTGCCTCACGATTATCGTATATGCGGTACTGTAGGAATGGCACCATACGGATTGCCCGGCAGCATGGAGCTTGGCAACAATATTGCTAACGTGTTCGCCAGCGGTATCAATACAGTAATGCTTGAAAACCATGGTGTTGTCGTTGCTGGGAAAACGCTGTTTCAAGCTTTCCAGCGCTTTGAGACGTTAGAATATTGTGCCCGTCTAGAAATTAATGCTAGACGCATCGGAACGCCTTCAGAGCTTATTTCTAATGTTGACATTGTTGCACTTGAGCCTGAGCTTGAGGAGTTTACACCTTCTACAATAAGCAGTGAGGAACGCGAGGCACGCCGTGAAATGTGTAAGTTAATACATCGCTCTTATGAGCAGCAGCTGTTTACAAGCACGCAAGGTACTTTCTCACAACGCTTATCTGACGGCTCGATTATTACGACCCCATACAACATGGATCGTAAATACTTGCAGCCAGAAGATCTAGTCTGCATTAAAGACGGGAAGCGAGAAGCTGGAAAGGTGCCAAGCCGCTCGATTAAGCTGCAGCAGGCGATATATAATACACAGTCCCATATTCGCTCGATTATATTGTCACATCCGCCTAATATTATGGCATTTGCAATAACAGGAGAGTCATTTGATTCACGAATCATTCCTGAGAGCTATATTCTACTGCGTGATATTCCTAAAGTACCTCATGATGATCTATATACGAAGGAAACAGAGGTTGCCAAGCTTCTAACACCGCAAACCCCTATCGTTATTGGGCAAAATTGCTGTGCGATCGTTACAGGTACTAGTCTGCTAAGCGCATTTGATCGTCTAGAAGTTGCTGAATACAGTGCGATGGCAGTCATATCTGCTAAAGCGCTAGGAAACATCATTCATATGGAACCCGCTCGAATCGATGAAATTAACGTAGCATTTAAGCTGAATTAACTATTTTAGCAAGAGGTTGTCTAATAAGTCGTTATATTATAAAGAAGCTGGGTAGATGGGGAAAGTGTATCCTGTTTTTGATACAGGGATCAGACTCATCTATCCAGCTTCTTTCGTTCTTTCGTTTATCTATCTTTCTATCGTTTTAGGAAAGCAGCACGACGCATAGCTGCTGAACGAACGCATGCTAACGGAACAGAGCGACGTTATTCCGCCTAATTTAGATCATTTTTCCGGCTAATGGAACTCAGCGACGTTATTAGCCATTTTTCACCTCATATTCATGAGTTTTTTTCTAATAGTCGAGTAGGTGGGGCCTCTCCTTTCGAGGATTGTGCCCCTTGCCCCTCACAGATCCGTACGTGCGCAATTCACGCATACGGCTCTTCACAACGTCCTTACGGGTTGCATACTCGTCATGACTTTATACGAGTGCAATCTCTGCTATTCTTGTTAATTTTGTTTCCATCATTTCATCCTACCTCTGTGTGCAGTAGATGTGTCCTCAACAAGATCAACGCTATGT
>Ga0160467_100231_pt1 | contig 70728 bp, 64 predicted proteins | sample HID1972I_E11MG_FD_108221 | JGI IMG/M metagenome (GOLD analysis project Ga0160467, IMG submission 108221) | Enriched pill bug-associated microbial communities from UW Madison campus, WI, USA - HID1972I_E11 MG | ecosystem: Host-associated > Arthropoda: Insects > Digestive system > Unclassified ... | reverse complement strand
CATTCCGAACAGAGAAGTTAAGCCCGCCAGAGCCGATGGTACTGCAGTAACATGTGGGAGAGTAGGTCGGTGCCCAATTTTATAATCAGCCCGGTAGTTTCAGTACTACCGGGCTTTTTTGTGTGCTGAATTTCGTGCGTTTTCATATTTAGTATCAAGGTGGTTTCCAACCCTAAGGCCGCCTTATGTTCCTTATACTCATCTAATATCAGATACCAATTTTGTACATCAGCGTCTCAATTAATTAAACTAAATATTTCATATTGTAGGATATTTTTCCATATTTGAGACACAAACCTATGGTAAAATGGCAATTGAAACTTTACATACTCTGGAGATAATTGAGGCGATGGAAAATTTCCTTGAGCGTAAGAGACCTAAGGATGAATTTAGATCGCAAATAGATCTCACGTATGTCATCGAAAAGCAAAGCGTGATCATTTATGAGATACGTCCCCGCTGGGACAGACCTGAAGAGATTGTTGAGATACCGGTAGCTAAAGCTACCTATGTCATGTCGAAAAAGATGTGGAAGGTATTTTGGAAGCAGGGTGATCTTAGGTGGCATGCCTATACGCCTGAACCACTGGTTCCCAATATTCGCGACTTTGTGCTATTAGTAGAGCAAGACGAGTACTATTGTTTCTGGGGCTAGTGGATCATTTTTCAACATATACGGGAAAGCTGAGGAATCTCATTAATTTAGCGGCTAAAAGGAGAGGTATTGGCTAAAAGTGCTACAAAGGAAACCCCGCTAATGCAGCAATACAACACTATCAAGGCGAAATATCCTGGTGCTTTATTGCTGTTTCGTGTGGGAGATTTTTACGAAACGTTCGGAGAGGATGCCGTTAAGGCTGCCGGAATATTAGGTATTGTGCTTACCAAGAGAGCGAATGGCTCTGCTTCGCATATTGAACTTGCCGGTTTCCCCCACCATTCTATCGAAACCTACCTTCCAAAATTGGTTCGGGCGGGCCAGCGGGTTGCTATCTGTGATCAACTGGAAGATCCTAAAACAGTTAAAACTATAGTCAAGCGGGGTGTAACGGAACTTGTAACGCCTGGCGTAGCATATAGCGATAACATACTTCAGCAGAAGTCGAACAACTATCTTGCGTCTGTATATTTTGATAAGAATATAACCGGGATTGCGTTTATCGACATTTCTACCGGTGAGTTTTTAGTTGCTCAGGGATCTAACGAATATATCGACAAGCTTTTGCAGAGCTTGAAGCCAAGCGAAGTTATCTTGCCTAAAAGTAGGTCGAAAGAGTTTACAGAAACTTTCGGTGACCGCTTTTATACGTATACATTAGATGAGTGGGCATATTCCGGAGACTTTGCTTATGAAAATTTGCTTAAGCATTTTGAGGTGAAGTCTTTGAAAGGCTTTGGCATTGACAGGCTGACTGCTGCTAATACAGCCGCGGGCGTTGCCCTACATTATCTTAATGAGACAGAACATCGAAATCTTCAGCATATATCGTCAATTGCCCGTATTGAAGAGGATCGATATATGTGGCTCGATCGTTTTACGATTCGAAATCTAGAACTTATTGGTTCTGCCAATGAGAATGCTGTTACTCTGGTTGATGTTTTAGACCAAACGCGTTCTCCAATGGGCGCGCGAATGCTGCGTCGTTGGATCGTCATGCCATTAAAGGAGCGAAGACCGATTGAGGATCGATTAGATGTTGTCGAATTTTTAATTGGTAATGAAGCTTTACGTGAATCTTTGCTTCATGAGATATCTCAGATTGGCGATCTTGAACGGCTTATATCTAAGGTAGGGCTTCAGAAAGCAAATCCCAGGGAAATCTGTCAGTTAAAGAGGGCGCTCATCGCAATTGAAAGTATAAAGAACAATTGTGATACCTCTGGAAGTGATGCTTTGAGACGTATTGCGGAACAGCTCAATCCCTGCCTCCTGATCCGGGAGAGAATTGAAAAAGAACTCCATCCTGAACCTCCAGCGTTGATTTTGAAGGGTGGAGTGATAGCAGACGGCATCAACGAGGAGCTTGACCGCCTCCGTAAGATTGCGTTTGGCGGAAAGGGATACCTTGTTGAAATTCAAAAGCGCGAGGCAGAGCTTACGGGGATACCTTCGTTAAAGGTCGCGTTCAACAATGTCTTTGGATATTACCTTGAAGTCACTAATTCTCATAAGGATAAGGTACCATCTGAATGGATAAGAAAGCAGACTCTTGTTAATGCTGAGCGTTACATTACCCCTGAGCTGAAGGAGTACGAGGAGCAAATTTTAGGGGCAGAAGAGAAAATACATGCCCTGGAAACACGTCTATATGCGGAGCTTGTTTATTCTCTTTCGGACTATATACGTCCGATTCAGCTGAACGCACAACTGACGGCTCAACTGGATGTGCTTCTTTGCTTTTCGACGCTTGCAATTAAGAATTTTTACGTAAAACCTGCCATCACGGATGACCATGTTCTGGATATCAAAGGTGGACGGCATCCGGTGATAGAAAAAAATCTTCCCTTAGGAGAGGACTACATCACGAACGATGTCCATCTTGACAATGAATCGCAGCAGATCATAATCATTACAGGGCCGAACATGGCTGGTAAGTCGGCACTCCTTCGTCAATGTGGTTTAATTGTGCTTATGGCACAGATTGGCTGCTTTGTCCCTGCGAAGGCGGCCCGTATTGGAATTGTTGATAAAATTTTTACGAGGGTAGGAGCTTCTGATAATTTATCTTCGGGTGAGTCTACCTTTATGGTGGAGATGAATGAAACGGCTAGCATTATGAATAATCTTTCAGAACGAAGCCTCATTCTTCTCGACGAGATCGGTCGCGGTACATCCACATATGATGGGATTTCTATTGCGTGGGCAATTGCTGAATTCCTGCACAATCACCCGACGGCTAAGGCGAAAACGCTTTTCGCCACACATTATCATGAGTTGAATGAGTTATCAACTTCATTTAGCAGAATTAAGAATTTCAACGTCACTGTTAAAGAGGTGGGAAATAAAGTTATATTCCTGCGTAAACTTGTTCCTGGTGGTAGTGAACATAGTTTCGGTATCCATGTGGCAAAAATGGCTGGAATGCCGCCGAAACTTATTTCCAGAGCTAATGAAATATTAAGAAGGCTTGAGCAAGAAAGAACAGGTGGCGAACATATCAAAGACAGCATAAAAAAAGTACAGCAGCAAGCCTATCAGCTTCAGATGTTTTCAATAGATGATCCTGTGCTGGTTAAAATACGGGATATGCTGAACAATCTTGATGTGAATACTCTGACGCCGGTAGAGGCGTTGATGAAACTGGATGATATTCAACGAATTTTAAAAGGATGAGAGTGGTCAATTCGAGTCTAAGATCCTGGTTGTTTTTTCTGATCGCATGCCTGGTTTTTACATCCTGTAAGTCTAGGAAAATTATCACTGATGCTTCCAGCGCACGCGGAAAGGAGCTGAGCGGTACCATAGAGCAACGTTATGCTACATTGTTGGGGGTTCGTGAAAAGGATATAAAAGACCAGCGCTTATACAAGTTTATTGACAGTTGGATGGGCTCGCCTCACCGGTTAGGTGGTATGGACAAAGGTGGGATAGACTGCTCCGGCTTCACCACCATTTTGCAAAAAGAGGTGTTCAGGAAAGATGTCGCTCGTACGGCGCGGGAGATGGCAGACCAGGTTAAGCGCTTGTATGAAGAGGATCTGAAAGAAGGTGATCTCGTGTTTTTCAATTTTGGAGGTCAGCCTTTTAATCACGTCGGCGTATATCTTCATAACAATAAATTTGTGCATGTTTCTACGAGTAAGGGGGTAATTATCAGTGACCTTAAGGATCCGTGGTACTATAAGTACTTTTCACGTTGCGGTTCCGTTAAGTAGACAATCTTTCCCACAATAATCGCTTCTTAAACTGATACTAGACATAATAAGATTATTTTTACGACTTTTGCTGTGGTGGCGGAGAAAGAAGTGACCTCTAAGCCTTTAATGATTTAATAAATGAAACTTAATCTGAAACGCCCTCTTGCTTTCTTTGACCTTGAAGCTACAGGTACAATTATTGGCTTTGACAGAATCGTCGAAATTGCTGTTCTGAAGGTTTTTCCTGATGGTTCAAAGGAGATGAAAAATGCTCGTATTAACCCGGAAATGCCGATCCCACTTGAAACCTCGTTGATTCATGGAATATATGATGAGGATATAAAGGATGCTCCAACTTTTAAGCAGGCAGGTCCTGAATTCGCAGCGTTTCTTGACGACTGTGACCTGGCAGGATATAATTCCAATAAATTTGATATACCGATGTTGATGGACGAGTTCCTTCGCGCTGGTGTTCCTTTTGATATCGACAACAGAAAGTTTGTTGATGTGCAGAATATCTTTCATCAGATGGAGCAACGTACGCTCAAAGCTGCTTACAAATTCTACTGTGGTAAGTCGCTTGAAAATGCACATAATGCTGATGCTGATACTATGGCCACGTATGAAGTTCTCCTCGGCCAGTTAGAACGGTATAAAGATGTGGAGTTCGTTGATAAAAAAGGTAACGTTTCCGTTCCGGTGAAAAATGATGTGGATGCGCTTCATGAGTTTACGAACCTGCATAATCCGGTAGACTTTGCTGGTCGACTGGTTTTTAATGAACAAGGTGTAGAGGTATTCAATTTCGGTAAGCATAAAGGAAAGTGTGTGGAGGAGGTTTTCCAGGCGGAGCCTAGTTACTATTCCTGGATGCAGAATGGCGATTTTCCGTTGTATACAAAGAAATGTCTTGAGAAGATATGGGTAAGATGGAATGAGAAAAAGGTTCTTGTAAAGAAGACAACAGAAACGAAAATAGAGGTAGAGAGCCCAAGGACGGTTACGCCTAGGAAAGATAATGATACCAGGCCCATTTTTAAAAAGAAGGAGTCTGCGGCTCCGGTGACAGATTCGATGTTGGATGAATTAAAGAAGAAGTTTGGCAAATAGCCTAAATAAAAGCCGGTTAAACCGGCTTTTATTGTTTTATAGGTTTTAGAAAATCTATATTTCGCTTAAGTCCCGCGAACTTTGTTCGTTTGACCGGAGAACCTTTAAATAATTGCTTGAAGACATCTTCTGTAATCTCTTCCCAATCTGATGCAGACATTTTTAGCAAGTCAGAATTGGGTTCAAAAGAAGGTTCATTATGACGACTTGAAAATCGGTTCCAAGGACAAACGTCCTGACATATATCACATCCAAACATCCAGTTGTCAGTCTTGCCGGTGAATTCCTTCGGTAATTCATCCTTTAGCTCGATGGTTAGATAGGATATGCATTTAGAGGCATCTACGACTTGAGGTGATACGATCGCATCTGTAGGACATGCGTCTAAACACTTGGTACATGTGCCACAGTAATCGTGGTTTGAAGCAATATCATATTCGAGATCGAGATCTACAATGAGTTCCGCCAAAAAGAAAAAGGACCCCGTTTTTTTATTAATCAGGTTGCTGTTTTTTCCTATCCATCCAAATCCTGACTGCGTTGCCCAGGCGCGGTCGAGTACAGGCGCTGAATCTACAAACGCTCTTCCGTCGACATCGCCTATCTGTTCTCTTATAAATTTGAGAAGATCTTTAAGCTTCGATTTAATCACATCATGATAATCCGCTCCATAGGCATATTTCGAGATGCGGGGAGCCGTTGGGTCGTCTTGCTGTTGATCTGTATAATAGTTTAAAGCCAAAGAAATCACTGAGCGGGATCCTTCAACCAATTTAGTTGGGTCGAGTCGCTTATCGAAGTGATTCTCCATGTACGACATTTTTCCATGATACCCATTTTTTAGCCAGTTCTCGAGTCTTGGTGCTTCCTTTTCCAAAAAACCGGCTTTTGCAATACCACAGAATATAAAGCCCAGCCGATACGCTTCTTCCTTGATGAGCTGACTATATTTCTGAGCGTTGTTGTACATGCGACAAAGATATAGAATAACGAATTAGGGCTCTGAGCTATATTATCATTATTTTTGCGTCGATTTTATATGTTAGATTCTGATACGCGTCTTTATACATGGTCTTTTGGCCTGTTATGCTTAAGTTCTTTACTTTTCTCCGCTAGTTTCAATATGCTAATACCCGAGTTACCTGCATATTTAAGTGGCTTGGGAGGTGCTGAATACAAAGGGTTGATAATTGCATTGTTTACTTTAACCGCTGGTATTTCAAGGCCCTTCAGCGGTAAGTTGACAGACACGATAGGTCGCGTTCCCGTGATGGCCGTCGGTTCAATTGTTTGCTTTGTTTGTGGTTTCTTGTACCCGGTTCTCGGTACAATAAACGGGTTTCTGTTTTTAAGGCTTCTGCATGGTTTTTCTACCGGATTTAAACCAACGGCAACTGCGGCTTATGTAGCAGACATCGTTCCGGTGAAAAGATGGGGTGAAGCTCTGGGCATTCATGGCCTATGTTTTAGCACCGGCATGGCTATTGGCCCGGCTATTGGCAGTCTTATCACGAGCTATTATTCGATCAATGTCTTGTTCTATAGTTCCTCGGTGTTTGCCATGCTCTCTATCCTTATACTTCTTAACATGAAGGAAACCCTAAAATCAAGAGAGTCGTTCAGGTTGTCTCATCTGAAAATATCACGAAAGGAAATCATCGAGTGGCGTGTGATTCCGGCGGCATTGATTATTCTTCTATCATATCTTGGTTATGGGGTGTTGCTAACTCTTATCCCAGATTGGGGTGAGCATCTAGGTGTAACAAACAAGGGCTTATTTTTCATGACTTTTACAATTTCATCCCTTATGATCCGGTTTGTTGCTGGTAAGGTATCCGATCGCTTTGGCCGTGTTTCTGTAATAAAAGTTGCGCTGGTGATGCTTTGTATTTCATTCTACCTCATAGGACATGCACAATCTGTCACTGACCTTCTGGTTGGTTCTATTGCGTATGGAATTGCTGGCGGAATATTTTCTCCGGCAACTAATGCCTGGACAGTTGATCTAAGTCACCCTGATCACAGAGGAAAGGCTATGGCTACAATGTATATCGCTCTCGAAATTGGTATCGGTGCAGGGGCATTATTAGCTGGTGCATTGTATAAGGATGTAATTGATATAATACCATTAATCTTCTATATCTCGTCGGGCGCATGCTTGGCAGCCCTTATATATATATTCGCTCGAGAGAGCTTTCAAGCAGGCTAATAAAAGACTAATAGAATAACAAAGGCCATCCTTGCAGGGACAGCCTTTGTTATTCTATTAGGGGTCTAAGGTTTATTGAGCTATCTCGTTATTTTCAGGAGTAGCAACCACATTCTTCAGGTTAAGAACCTGACTGGTCCATGATCTGAGTTCAGCACAAAGTTCAGGATCTTCGTTCAACGACTTACCGAAGGATGGGATCATCTCTTTCAGCTTAGACTGCCATTCAGCAGAGTTGTACTTTTCGGGAAAGCAGGTTTTAATTAAACCAAGCATAATAGAGACTGCAGTCGAAGCCCCTGGAGAAGCTCCCAAAAGAGCGGCAATACTCCCCTCAGATCCGGTTACGACTTCAGTTCCGAACTCCAGGATCCCACCCTTTTTAGAGTCTTTTTTGATAACTTGAACTCGTTGACCGGCAACTTCAAGTTTCCAGTCTTCCATTTCTGCATCGGGAAAGTAACCTTTCAGGGCGTCCATCCTTTCGTCTCTAGACTGTCTTACTTGATCTATCAAATACTTAGTTAGAGGAATGTTCTGGATACCCGCTGCCAGCATTGGGATGATATTACTGATCCGGAGAGACGAAAGTAAGTCAAAAAATGAACCTTGCTTGAGGAACTTGGTTGAAAATCCAGCATACGGACCGAATAGAAGGGCTTTTTTCCCATTTATAACCCTCGAATCAAGATGTGGTACCGACATCGGCGGTGAGCCCACCTCAGCCTTTCCGTAGACCTTTGCTTCGTGTCTCCTGATTACATCAGGATTAGTACAAACCAGCCACTGTCCACTCACAGGGAAACCGCCGAAACCTTTTCCTTCCTTGATACCTGATTTTAATAGAAGATGTAATGAACCACCTCCTGCACCTATAAATACGAAGCGAGCTCTGACTTTTCGTTTTTTGCCTGTTTTATCGTCCTTAAGTGAAACAGTCCAGCGGGAGCTGTCATCTTTTTTTAGTTTCGTCACTTCCTGACAGAAATGCATATTAACTCCATCCAATGCTTTAACAGCACCGAACATACACTTGGTAAGGGAACCGAAGTTAACATCAGTTCCAATTGACATCCGTGTAGCAGCTACTTTCTGATTCTCCGGACGGCCTTCCATAACAAGAGGTATCCACTCTCTTAACTTTGCAGCATCTTCAGAGTACTCCATCCCTTGAAACAACGGAAGCTGGGTAAGTGCCTCATAGCGCTTGCGAAGGAAATCGACATTCTCGTCGCCCCATACGAAGCTCATATGAGGTATGCTTTTAATGAAATTCTTAGGAGGACAAATAAATCCAGTCTCGACAAGGTGAGCCCAGAACTGACGTGATATTTCAAATGACTCACCTATTTTTACCGCTTTAGATGTTTCAATCGTTCCGTCTGCTAACTGCGGAGTATAGTTTAATTCGCAGAATGCGGCATGCCCCGTGCCTGCGTTGTTCCATGCGTCTGAACTTTCAGCTGCAACGGCATCTAAACGTTCAAATATCTCTATCGTCAGATTGGGTTCTAACTTCTTTAGCAACACCGCAAGAGTGGCGCTCATTATCCCGGCACCAATTAATACGACGTCGGGTTCGTTCTGCAAAGAATTTTTATTCGTGTCCATTATAATGTTTGCTTAGATAAAAGGCTAAACGTTTATACAATGTGTTTGCCTTTTGCTTCCTTCTCTCGGTTGATGTATTTCGTTGAGAATGATTGCATAAAATTACGGATAAATTGAAAATATGTCAAATTATCGAATGTTCTTTTGATTAAATTAAAATACGATGACTCTTTGCCTTTTTCTTATGTGGGTGCCTATATTTCTATTGGAGTCGTTTGGAAATTCCTTATGCCTTACTGACTCATTTCCATATATTTATAAGTTGAGTATATGGAAATTGTTTGCACAAAAAAGGCCGGATTAACCGGCCTTCTCAATTTGAAATTATTTATTCTTCTTTTTAGCTGTTTGCTGCTGTTGTCTCATATAATCGTCCATTCTTTGCTGAAATTTAGATTTTTTCTTTTCGGTTTCAGGTTTCTTCTTATTTTCCTGTATACGAGCATGTATCTTGTTGTCATTCACAAGTTGCCTGATGATTAACTGCTGAACGAATGTAAGTACGTTGGCACAGAAGTAGTAGTAGTTCAGACCGGAAGGGTAACTATTCAAGACCGTCAGGAAGATAATCGGAGTGATGTAACCGATATATTTCATTTGTCCTGTAACACCTGAAGTCTGATTGTTTATATAGGTTGTTGCCAATGTCGATACAGTCATCAACAAACACATCAGACTGATGTGGTTTATGTTCAATAATGGAATGGTAGGGAAATTGATGACAGAGTCGTAAGTTGACAAGTCTTTCATCCAAAGGAAGCTTTCCTGACGGAGTTCGAACAAATTTGGAAAGAAGAAGAAGAACGCCATTACGATAGGAAGCTGTAACAACATTGGAATACATCCTCCCAGAGGATTTACTCCGGCTTTCTTGTATAGCTTCAGATATTCCTGCTGCAGCAATGTTGGGTTATCTTCGCCAACCTTACTTTTGATTTCATCCATCTCCGGCTTTAAGACTCTCATCTTCGCCATCGAAAGGTAAGACTTATAAGTAAGGGGAGTAAGGACCACTTTCAAGATGATTGTCAGAATGAGAATGATCAGGCCATAGTTCCACCCCATTCCTTCCAGGCCGTTGAAAATTGGCAATACCGCAACTCGGTTTATCCACTTCAATGGACCCCAACCCAAATCAACCTGTTTTTCTATATTGTAGCCTTGATCTTTTAATGTGTTGAACCTATTTGGACCAAAATAAAATTCAAGCGGGTAGGAGTTTGCATCTTTCCCTTTAGCCAACTGCATATTGGCGGAAAAAGATTTTACAAGACCTAACTGAGCGGGAACTTTGACATCCAGTGTGCCTTTCTCAAAGCCATTTTTTGCAATCAGGACATTAGAGAAAAAGTGCTGCTTAAATGAAATCCATTGGATTTTTCCATCCTCGCCCAGTTCTTTCTTCTCATCTTTACTTACGCCAATGTGATCTACCTCATTTTCGCCATGATTGAAATAGGCGCTTGAGTAACGTTGTTCACTTGCCAGATCCTTTTCTTTCTGCTTAAGCGTAGCTTGCCAGCTAACTGTAATTGGTTTAGATCCGAGGATATTATCTAAGCCATGCGTTACAATAGTAAGACCTAAATTATAGCTATTTCCTTTCAGAGAATAAATGTAATCGACATACTGATTGGCAGAATAGCTTAGCCGCATTGTAAGGCTTGATGAATCGCTTTTGGAAACAGTTAACGCTCTTGCTGAGGGTGTAAAGTAAAAGTTTCCAGTATTAACTTCCTGGTTGGAGGCTGATAGCATCAAGCTGAACTTATTGTCAGCACTGTCGAGCATAACTAAAGGCTTACCATCAAAAGTTTTCATACCCTTTAACTCCACTGAAGCTACGCGGCCACCTTTTGTACTCAGGTTAACCTTTAACAGTTCGTTTTGTAATACTACAGTTTCCGTTACTCCGGTGAGCGCTGTTCCAAAAGGACCCTTGAATGCGTTTGAGTCAATGACTACAGTTTTTGCTGCCTCTTCTTTTGCTTTCTCTGCTGTTTTGGCAGGAACAGCGTTACCTGCTTTAGCTTTTTTTATTGAATCCTGTAATAATTCTTCTCGTTTAAGTTCTGCTTCTGACGGGTTCATCAGATACATAGAACCTATGAAAATGATTAAGATTAAAAAGAGTCCCGTGAATGTATTTCTATCCATTTATTCTTGATATCAATTCTTATTTTTTGTTGTTTTTCCTTGAATGTGCTAAAGAAGCGGCGACAAAGTTAACAAAAAGAGGATGTGGATTGGCAACTGTTGATTTTAATTCGGGGTGAAACTGGCCAGCAACGAAAAATGGATGGCTTTTAAGCTCTACGATTTCAACAAGACCATTGTCGGGATTAATACCAGATGCTATCATTCCCCCTTCTTCAAATTGCTTAAGGTATTCATTATTAAATTCATATCGATGTCTGTGTCTCTCGGTGATTTGTGCCTTTCCGTATATATTATATGCTTTACTTCCTTTTTTAAGGTCACAGATATAAGATCCAAGACGCATTGTTCCTCCTTTATTCTTAACTTTTTTCTGTTCTTCCATCATAGAAATTACAGGAGCCGGAGTATTTTCGTCCATTTCACTACTGTTTGCGTCTTTTAGTCCTAAAACGTTACGTGCAAATTCTACCACCGCACACTGCATTCCCAGGCAGATACCAAAGAATGGGATGTTGTTTTCGCGGACATGCTGAATAGCAATAATTTTTCCCTCGATGCCACGGCTTCCGAAGCCTGGTGCAACTAGTACACCGTTTAAACCCTCCAAACGTTCAGCAACGTTTTCGGCTGTAATACTTTCGGAGTGGATTGATATAACCTTTACTTTACATTCATTGCTTGCTCCTGCATGAATGAAGGCTTCAGTGATTGATTTGTATGCATCAGGTAGCTCTACATATTTTCCTACCAAGCCTATTTTTATCTCCGAAGTAGGGTTCTTAAGTCTGCCCAGGAAGTTTTTCCAATTCTCCAGATTTGGGTCGCTTTTTAAGGGGAGCTTTAGTTTCGAAAGAACTGTTTTATCAAGCTGCTCTTTCAGCATCATTAACGGCACATCGTAGATAGTAGAAGCATCGATCGACTCGATTACGGCGTTGATATTAACATTACAAAACAAAGCAACTTTCCGTCTTATGTCTGTTGATAACTGATGCTCCGTACGACAAACAAGGATGTCGGGCTGGATTCCATATTCAAGCAGCATTTTTACTGAGTGCTGAGTTGGCTTGGTCTTTAACTCTCCAGCAGCAGCCAAAAAAGGCACCAGCGTAAGGTGGATAACAAGCGAATTGCTGCTACCCAATTCCCAACGTAGCTGGCGAACTGCTTCAATGAATGGTAAGGATTCGATATCACCAACAGTTCCACCAAGCTCAGTAATCACAATGTCAAAGTCGTCGCCCTGGCCTAGAAGAACCATATTGCGCTTAATTTCATCTGTGATATGCGGTACGACCTGAACCGTTTTTCCGAGATAAGCACCCTCACGTTCTTTGTTTATCACGTTTTGGTAAATCCGCCCGGTGGTAATATTATTAGCCTGAGATGTCGGTACGTTTAAGAATCGTTCGTAATGACCCAAATCCAGATCCGTCTCTGCTCCATCCTCGGTTACATAACACTCGCCATGTTCATAAGGATTAAGAGTTCCGGGATCAATATTGATATAGGGATCAAATTTTTGAATTGTGACGCGATAGCCACGGGCTTGTAACAGTTTTGCTAATGAAGCGGAAATAATGCCTTTTCCTAACGACGAAGTAACGCCGCCCGTAACAAATATGTATTTGGTCATGAGTGTGATGGATTTAAACGTAAAGCACGAGTATAATTGCGTGTTTCTACGTTCTTTTGTACGGGTTACAAAACTACGAAAAAAAGGACGATCTAAAAGAATTGATTACATTTCTAATCGATGAATTTGTTACACCACTTAATTTAAATCGTTTACCTTTGCTGCCTTAACCTGAAATTAACCTTAATGGTAAAATTTGACAGATTTACATTAGATAACGGATTAACGGTTCTTGTTCATGAGGACCCAACTACGCCTATGGCCGTAGTTAACATATTATACGATGTAGGAGCGAGGGATGAAAATCCTTCTCAGACCGGGTTTGCCCATCTTTTTGAGCATCTGATGTTTGGGGGGTCGATAAATATATCATCATACGATGAGCCGCTACAGCGCGTAGGAGGGGAGAATAACGCCTTTACCAGTAATGATATCACCAACTATTATGTGACTTTGCCTGCAGTAAATTTGGAGACGGCGTTCTGGTTGGAAAGCGACCGGATGCTTAGTCTGGCTTTTTCAGACAAAAGCCTTGAAGTGCAGCGAAACGTGGTTTGCGAGGAATTTAAGCAGCGCTATCTCAATCAGCCGTATGGCGATGTTATGCTTAAATTGCGACCGCTTGCCTACGCAAGGCACCCTTATTCGTGGCCAACTATCGGGAAGGAACTTTCTCATATTGAAGATGCCAAAATCGAAGATGTTAAGGGTTTCTTTAAAAAACATTACAGTCCCGTTAACGCGATAATGGTCGTAGGGGGTGCTGTGAAAACTTCAGAAGTTGAAAGGCTGGCAAAGAAGTGGTTCGGTGACATTCCTTCAGGCGACAAATACAATAGGGATCTTCCGGTGGAGCCGATTCAGGTTGAGCCCAGACGGCTGGTTCACTACGCCGACGTTCCTGTAGATGCGATCTATATCGCCTTCCATGTTCCTGCAAAGAACGACCAGGGATATTATGAAGCTGATCTTATCGGTGATCTGCTATCAAGAGGCAACTCCTCACGTTTGTATAATAGTCTCATTAAGGATCGTAAGTTGTTTACGGATATAAATGCTTCGCTAACCGGAAGTTCTGATCCAGGTTTGATGATCATAGATGGAAGACCATCTGAAGGGGTCAGTATCGATGAGGCTGAAGCGGCAATCTGGGATGTTTTAGGCCAGCTATCTGATGAACCTGTTCCAGAAGCTGAACTCAACAAAGTTAAAAACAAGATTGAGTCAACCATGGTTTTTGCCGAAATGAGCTTATTAGATAAGGCTATGAATTTAGCCTACTTCGAAGTGCTTGGCGATGCAGACGCTTTAAATAAAGAGACCGATCGTTATCTTGAGGTTACGGCAGAAGATATTCAAAATCGTGCTCAGTCTATTTTTAGAAAAGAAAATTCTTCTACTTTATTATATCTGTCCAATTCATGATAAACAGAACTATAGCACCGGAATTTAAACAGATAGAAGAGATTAGCCTCATTCAGGCTTCTCCAAGACTTCTTGACAATGGAATTAAGCTTTATGTTGTTGATGCAGGCGAGCAGGAACTCGTTCGCATAGAATTCATATTTCGTAACGTTAATTGGGACTTATTACGTCCGCTCCAGGCTTATGCTACAAATGCACTGTTAATAGAGGGCACAAGCAGGCTGTCTTCGTTCCATATATCGGATAGTATTGACAGCTATGGTGCTTTCGTCCAACCGGAGTATAGTTTTGATTACTCATCGTTTACGCTGTACACACTAAGTAAACACCTGGATGCGGTTTTGCCTATTATTAAGGAAATTCTGACCGATGCGGTATTTCCACAGGAAGAACTGGGTACTCTGATCCGAAACCAGAAGCAAAAGTTGCTCGTGAGCCTGGAAAAAAATGATGTCGTTACCCGGCGGGTTTTTAATCATTCTTTATTTGGAAACTCAATTTATGGTCATGTTGTAGAAGCCGAAGATTACGACAGAATCGACCGGCAGCAGTTACTTGATTATTATAAGAAAGCGTATCAACCGAATAATTGCACCGTCATTGCTTCGGGAAAAGTCGATGATAATACTGTTTCGAAGATTAATACCTATTTTGGATCTGACTGGAAAGCTGACGACGATTTTACCGTAAATTCTTTTCATTTCGCTGAAACCGAAGGAGGGATTTTCTATACAGAGAAACCTGACTCGCTTCAGTCGGCAATTAGGCTCGGTCAGATTTCAGTATCCAGGACGCACCCTGATTTCCCGGCTCTCCAATTTCTAAATACTGTGCTGGGTGGATATTTCGGCTCCAGGCTGATGGCAAATATCCGCGAAGAAAAAGGCTATACCTATGGTATTGGCTCTGCCCAAGTGTCACTTTTGAACGCCGGGTACTTTTTAATCGCTTCGGAAGTAGGTGCTGACGTCTGTTCTTCAACGATGACGGAGATTGAAAAGGAAATTAACTTACTTAGAACTGAGCTTATACCGAACGACGAGCTTGAACTTGTTCGAAATTATATGTTAGGTTCATTTCTTGGAAGCCTCGAAAATGCATTTTCACACGCTGAAAAGTTTAAAAGTATCTTTCTTTCGGGATTAGACTATGACTACTATACGCGTTATATTCAAGTAATTAAAAAAGTAAGCTCGGAAGATCTTCTCAATCTCGCAAAGAGGTATTGGCACTTCGATCGTTTTAATAAAGTTATTACCGGGAAAAAATAGGTAATTTTATATTTTAGCGCTCCTATGGAAAGACCTGTTAACTTCATTCTTGCTGATAAGTTTGTGAATACAAAGATCTATTATGTCAAATCGTTTGAAGATTTTCCACTCGGCATTATCCGGTATTCACTTTCTCAGAAAGAATATGTTTTTAATCCGGATGGTGCCTATTTGAACTTCGAAGTGATGATTCAGATAGGGTCATTTCTGAAGAACCTTATGGACGAGCACAATCGTACTTCAGTCTCCTAAGCCTTATATTTGCGTATTTTATTGATATTTTGTAGTTTCGCCCATGCAAGAGAAAATTATCATTCTTGACTTCGGTTCGCAATATACTCAGCTTATTGCTCGCCGGGTTAGAGAACTAAACGTTTACTGTGAAATCCATCCATACAACCAGCTTCCTGCGGTTGACGAAAGTGTTAAAGGTATTATTTTTTCAGGTAGCCCCGCCTCGGTAAGACAAACTGATGCTCCGCAGATTGACTTTGATTTATTTCATAAAAAATATCCTCTCCTTGGGGTTTGCTATGGAGCGCAATATCTGGCCTACAAATCAGGTGGCGATGTAGTGCCGTCGACTATACGGGAATACGGACGTGCACATTTGCACTATGTAAACGATAATAATCCTCTTTTAAAGAACATTGGTTCAAATTCGCAGGTATGGATGTCTCACGGAGATACTATCGCAGAAATTGCCGATGATTTCGAGGTAATTGCAAGTACTGATACAGTGCGGGTAGCCGCTTATCAGATTAAAGGAACCCAAACTTTCGGTATCCAGTTTCATCCAGAGGTTACGCATAGCACGGACGGGAAACAGTTATTAGAAAACTTCCTTGTAGGGATCTGTGGCTGTTCTCAGGATTGGAATCCTGATTCATTTATTGACAGCACTATAAGCAGCCTGAAAGAGAAGCTCGGTGACGATAAAGTAGTACTCGGTCTTTCTGGCGGCGTTGATTCATCGGTAGCTGCGGTTTTATTGCATAAGGCTATCGGCAAGAATCTGCATTGCATTTTTGTTGACAACGGACTATTAAGAAAGGGCGAATTCGAACAAGTGCTGGATTCATATCAGCATATGGGCCTAAACGTTCGTGGGATCAATGCCCGGGAATTGTTTGTTGGTCAGCTTACAGGTGTTAAAGATCCCGAACAAAAAAGAAAGGTCATAGGTGCAGCATTTATTGAAGTATTCGACAATGCAGCGCATGAGGTTCAGGATGTTAAATGGTTGGGACAAGGCACGATATATCCAGATGTAATTGAGTCGGTGTCGGTTAACGGCCCATCTGCTACCATCAAGTCTCACCATAATGTAGGCGGTCTGCCCGACTTTATGAAACTTAAAGTTGTAGAGCCTTTAAATACTCTTTTCAAAGATGAAGTCAGACGGGTTGGTAAAGCTTTGGGCCTTGACGAAGCCCTTTTAGGCCGCCATCCGTTTCCAGGTCCCGGGTTGGCTATCAGAATCCTGGGCGAAATAACTCCTGAGCGTATTGCCATTCTTCAGGAGGCAGATGCGATCTACATCAATAATCTCAAAAGTTCAGGATGGTACGACAAGGTATGGCAAGCGGGCGCAATATTCCTTCCGGTTCAGTCAGTCGGTGTGATGGGCGATGAGCGGACATACGAGCACGTTATATGTCTGAGAGCTGTAGGTTCAATGGACGGAATGACGGCTGATTGGAGTCATCTTCCATATGACCTTCTTGGGAAGATATCAAATGAAATTATCAATAACGTAAAGGGAATCAATAGAGTTGTTTATGACATATCGTCTAAACCACCTGCAACTATTGAGTGGGAATAAAAAATGTCAAATAAGTACGAAAATCAGCTTAGGACTTTTCTTAGAATACTGGAAGCTTACCCGGGAGCCATGCAACTTTCTCGCTTTCTTCCGGGATATTTTCGTGAACATAGACAAATGGGATCAGGCGACAGGCGTACAGCCAGTCGCCTTCTTTATAACTACTACAGGCTAGGAAGAGCATGTAGTTCTCTTCCACCTGAAGAGCGGCTTATGCTAGCAGAGTTTCTCTGTGAAGGTAAAGAAAGCCTTTTTCTTCAGTCCTTGCGACCTGACCTTTACGCGTATGCCGATGATTCCCTTGAGAAGCGCATATCATTCTTAGAAGCTGCAGATTACAGCTTTGTCCTGGAGGACATTTACCCGTTTACTAGTCATCTTTCTGAGGGTATCGAGAATCGTGATTTCCTTAGCTCTTTCTTTCAGCAACCGGATTTATTTATTCGTGTACATCCCGGGAAGTTACCTGCGGTTGTAGCAAAGCTTCGTGAGAACGGAGTTCTATATAGGGAGATCAAGGACCACTGTCTCGCCATGCCAAATGGAAGCAAGCTGGATCAATTGTTTCCTGAGTCAATGGGAAAACGGCAATTTGAAGTACAAGACCTGTCATCGCAACGTACGGGAGATTTTTTCAAGCCTTCAAAATACGACTATTGGTGGGACGCTTGTGCGGCCTCAGGTGGAAAATCATTGCACTTATATCATCAACAAAACGATATTAAACTTCTCGTTTCTGATGTTCGAGAGAATATTCTCGAGAATCTGGATGAACGCTTCGCTAATGCTGGATTAAAAACATACCAGAAGAAGGTATTAGATCTTACCAAAGATCCATCCCTGTTTATGCATAGCTACCAGTTCGATGGTATTATTCTGGATGCACCCTGTACAGGCTCAGGAACATGGGGTAGAAGCCCCGAACTGATTAGCCAATTTGAGGCACGGCAAATATCGACCTTTCAGCGGCTCCAGCGCATGATTGCGGGGAATGTTGTTAAGTTTCTAAAGGACGGCAAACCGCTTGTTTACATCACGTGCTCGGTTTTTGCCGAAGAAAACGAAGCTAATGTCGACTACTTTATTAAGACTTATGATCTAAAAATTGAGAGTATGGAGTTGATTAAAGGTTACAATAAACGATCAGACAGTATGTTTGTGGCCAGACTCATTCGCTAGTTTTACGCTTATAAGCCTGTATTATTTTTGAACAGCTTGATCGCAATTGCGAGTAAGATGATACCGAATGCTTTACGTAATACATTCAATCCTGATTTTCCTAACAAGCGCTCCAGCCATATAACCTTTTTCAGAACAAAGTATACAAAGACCATGTTAAGGACAATACCAACAAGAATATTTTGAGTGTCATACTCTGACTTCAATGATAAGAGGGTAGTCATTGTTCCTGCACCCGCGATAAGAGGAAAAGCCAGGGGAACTATTGATACACTTTCCGGCACATCTTCTTTAAACAGGTTAATACCTAATATCATTTCCATCGCAATAAAGAAGATAACAAAAGAACCTGCTATCGCAAAGGATGCAACATCAAGTCCGATTATATTTAACAGCTCCGTTCCCAGGAAGAGGAACAGAGTCATTAATATCATGGACACGAACGTCGCTTTCTCTGATTGGATATGACCTGCCTTTTTCCTTAGTTCAATTACCACAGGTATCGAGCCAATTATATCAATAATGGCAAACAAGATCATTGTTACAGATATAATCTGTTTATGGTCGAAGTCGAAATATTCTGTCATTCTTTGGTGCAGTGAGATGCCCGCAAAGATATTAAGTTTACAGAGCTTTATGTATTATTTTCTTCGCGTAGCTGTCTTATTTTGCTATGACGCTTACCATAACTGAAATATAGGATTATTCCAAGCAGCATCCATCCCGCCAATCTTATCCAGCTTTCAGAGGGTAGCGAATACATAAGATAAACGCAGACTAATATGCCCATAACCGGAACAAAAGGTACCCAGGGGGTTCTGAACGGGCGCTCAGCATTGGGCAATTTCTTTCGAAGTACAAGTATACCGAAACATACAAGGGCAAAAGCGAACAGGGTACCGATACTTACCATGTGCCCAAGATCAGATACTGGAACGAACCCAGCGAATAAGCTTACGAAGACCATAAAGAAAATATTCGTCTTCCATGGCGTGTAGAATTTCTTATGTATAGAGCTAAAAAACTGTGGAAGTAAGCCATCCTTGGCCATGGTGTAGAAAACTCGTGATTGACCCATAAGCATCACCAAAAGCACGGATGTGTAACCTGCAAGAATCGCAATAATCAGTCCATCCTGTAAGAAAGAATATCCCGTCATCGCAAACGCAGTAGCAGCTGGTTTAGCGTCACCTGCAAAGTCCTTGTAGTTTACTAATCCAGTCATCACATGGGCGAATAAAACATAGAGTACTACACAGACCAGCAGCGAGCCAATAATTCCTATTGGCATGCCTTTTTGAGGGTCTTTCGCTTCTTGTGCAGCAGTTGATACCGCGTCGAATCCTATGAATGCAAAAAAGACTACGGCAGCTCCTGTGGATATGCCTGTCCAGCCAAAATTTTCAAATGCTCCTGTATTTTCCGGAATATAGGGGACATAGTTATCAGGATTGATGTGACTCCATCCCAGGGTAATAAATAATACAACTACACTAATTTTAACTATTACCAAAATATTGTTGATAGCTGCCGATTCGCGAGTTCCCCGCATCAGTACAAAAGATAGAAGGAAAACGATTAACACCGCCGGAAGATTGATCAAACCTCCATCTATTATAGTTCCATCACCAAGACGAACTGTTTCCCATGGAGACACTGCAAGCTCATGAGGGATAGAGATATTGTATTTATGGAGAATTTCCAGTAAGTATCTTGACCAGCTGACCGAGACAGTAGCTGCGCCGAGTGCATATTCGAGAACGAGATCCCATCCTATAATCCATGCCATGAACTCTCCTAATGTAGCATAAGAATAAGTGTAGGCACTACCTGCCACTGGAATCATTGATGCGAACTCTGCATAACATAATCCCGCAAATGCACAGGCTAAAGCTGCGAGAGCGAATGATATGGTTACAGCCGGACCTGCATTTTCCGCAGCTGCAATGCCGGTGAGAGAGAACAGTCCGGCGCCTATTATGGCACCAACGCCCAAGGCTATCAGATTGAAACTTGAAAGAGTCCTCTTGAGATGACCTTCGCCACTCGCACCTGCTTCTAGAAGTAACTGTTCAATAGACTTTTTATGGAACATGATAATAAAATAGAAATCAAACCTAATGCTTTTTCCTTTTAAATTCCAAGTGAATTGAAATCAACTTCCCTTTTTTGGTTGTTGGAGATGATGTTCATAGATGGTATTGCTGAGCTAAGATAGGTTGTTTTGTCTGACACCTGACGCTTTTTGACTGTATGAATATTCTGTGAATCAGAAATATGTGGGGCGATAATTAAAGAGACGATAGACATAAGCTTGATAAGAATATTCATTGAAGGGCCTGATGTATCTTTGAAGGGATCGCCAACAGTATCGCCTGTTATTGATGCCTTATGTGGTTCTGAATTTTTGTAAAATGTTTCATTGTTGATCACTGCGCCTTTTTCAAATGATTTCTTTGCATTATCCCAGGCTCCTCCGGCGTTAGATTGGAACATGCCCATGAGCACTCCTGAAACAGTGACTCCAGCCAAGACTCCGCCCAGGACTTCGGGCCCAAGGGTGAATCCAACAAGTACAGGAACAACCAGGGCGATGGCTCCCGGAAGCATCATTTCCCTGAGCGAAGCTTTAGTGGATATCGCAATGCATTTTTCATATTCAGGTCGTGCCTTATATTCCATTATACCAGGGATTTCACGAAACTGTCTGCGAACCTCCTGTACCATGTCCATGGCAGCCCGTCCGACAGCGGCGATTGCCAATGAAGAAAAAATATAGGGGATCATACCGCCGACAAATAGCCCTGCCAGGACATCCGCCTTATAGATATCAATAGAGTCTATCCCTGCGATGCCTACAAATGCCGCAAAGAGTGCAAGCGATGTGAGTGCAGCAGATGCTATTGCAAAACCTTTTCCGGTAGCCGCAGTTGTATTTCCTACTGCATCAAGATTATCTGTTCGTTCCCTCACTTCTGCAGGTAATTTGCTCATCTCTGCGATTCCACCTGCATTATCTGCAATCGGTCCAAATGCATCAATGGCTAATTGCATAGCGGTAGTAGCCATCATTCCTGCTGCTGCTATAGCAACACCATAGAGTCCTGCGAAATAGTACGATCCGTAAATTCCGAATGCCAGAACAAGTATTGGGAGCAATGTGGATTCCATTCCAACAGATAAGCCACCAATGATGTTTGTAGCATGTCCTGTTGACGATTGATTAACAATTGATTGAACTGGTCTTTTACCCATAGCTGTGTAATATTCAGTGATCAGGCTCATGAGGGTTCCCACTACAAGACCAACTAAAATAGAATAAAAGACATCCTCCTTGCTAAAGGAGAATCCCCTGATAAGCATTGTGTCTGGTAGCATCCCAGTAACAGCGAAGTATGATGCCAAAGCTGTCAGGATTATCGAAGACCAGTTTCCTAAATTGAGAGCAGCGAGAACGCTATCAGATTCATTTTTAATCCGCACAAAGAAAGTAGATACGATCGAAAAAATCAGCCCTAACCCAGCAATCAGCATAGGAAGCAAGATAGGGGCAATGCCACCGAAATTATCCACCGAAATTATCTCCCGGCCTAATACCATGGTTGCAAGTATTGTAGCTACGTAAGAGCCGAAAAGATCAGCACCCATACCTGCTACATCGCCCACATTATCGCCTACATTGTCCGCAATAGTAGCTGGATTTCTGACATCGTCTTCGGGGATGCCGGCTTCAACCTTGCCAACCAGATCGGCCCCAACGTCTGCAGCTTTTGTATATATTCCGCCGCCTACCCGTGCAAAAAGTGCTATTGATTCTGCACCCAATGAAAATCCCGCAAGCACCTCAAGCGCTTTCTCCATACTCTTTCCATTTACCTCGGCACCGGTTTGCACCACATACATCTGATAAAATATAATGAAAAGAGAGCCCAAGCCAAGAACAGCAAGGCCGGCGACACCCAAGCCCATTACGCTTCCTCCGTTGAACGCTACTCGAAAAGCTTTTGAAAGGCTGGTTTTTGCGGCCTGTGCTGTGCGAACATTTGCTTTCGTAGCGATATTCATTCCTATATATCCGGCCAGAGCAGATGTGAAAGCGCCGATCAGGAATGAAACGGAAATCATCCAGCTTGAAGTCTCCACGAGGGTGCCGGACCAAAAAAGCAGAGCGCCAGTTATAAGCGCAAAATAACTAAGGACCTTCCATTCTGCCTTTAAAAAAGCCATGGCACCGGCAGCGATGTATCCTGAAAGCGTTTGCATTTCAGCATCTCCTGGATCTTGCCTGATTACCCATTTAGATTTTGAGAACATTACAATTATCCCGAGAATACCCATCAATGGGATGAGATAGATTAAGTTTGCGTACAGAAAGTTCATATTGGTAGCTTGGTTAGTTTATGAATGTTCAAAGGTTCCCGCCTGCGGCTAATCCACCATCTTACCCGATTTTTTAAGATATCTTACAAATAGATATATCAGAGTTAGCGCTGCGAGGAAAGCTGCGATTAAAATATTCCTTAAGTCATTGTCATTGCTTGTGATTTGCGGATAGTAAATAAGAAGGATAAGCATGATTCCCACCAACCAAATGAACTGCGTATTGTATTCCTTTAAAATCCATCTCCTTACGTTGAAACGCATGCCTTGGAGTGTACGTTCTATACCTTTCCAATTAATCCACCATCGATCAACACGATCACAGTACATTTCAAAGTCTTTCCCAAACTTGTTTCTCAAAAAGTTTTCTTCAGCAAGGACGATAGCCTGGTATATAAATATAAATAGAGGCATTAAAACGCCTACGAACAAAATAGAATTGGAGAGGATCCCGACACCTAAGAGCATTAAAATATTACCAGCATAAAGGGGGTTTCTACAGTGACGAAAGATGCCTTCTGTAACCAGATTTTCCGCATAGACTTTCTTGTTTTGCCCTCCACGAACTATATAGGCGAGTCCAATTGTCAGGCCTCTGATAAGTTGTCCGCTGACAGTGATTATCAATCCCAACACAATCGGCCAGATATAATAATTCTGTCCTAAGGCGTCTTCGGTAAAAATCCGGGGAGAGGGAATAAAGAGAGCCAGATACAGGAAAATAAAAAGTACATTTCTATACCTGAAGAAGAAGTTACCAATAGAAACCATGTTAATTTTTTACCGCTATGATGCCTGAAAAATTATACCATTTAAAAAAAACTTCGCATTGAGAAAAACCAGCCTCTTTAAGCAGAAGGATATTTTCCGACAACTTATAAGGGATTAATACATTTTCCAGTGCTTCACGCTTCTGAGATATTTCCATCTCGCTATAATGATTCCGTCTCTTGTAGTCGTAATAGTATTTGATAAAGCTGCGGTTAAAAGAGCTTTCCTCTGCTAAAATTTTTTCGACAAGAATGAGCACTCCTCCTGGCACCAGGCCATCCACAATTTTTCTTACCACCTTTTCCCGGCAAATGGGTCTTATGAACTGTAGTGTCAGGCATAATACAACAACGGATGCATTCTTAATTTCGAAATCCTGCTGAATGTTCGCTTCAATCAACTCGTAGGGACGCTGGAACTCTGCCTCTTTAAGCTTAATGTTACATTTCTTCAGCATCTCAGATGCATCATCAATGCCAACGAATTTGATATCTTCTGAAACTGTTTCATTCATTCCGATCATGGTAGTCCCCGTGGAGCACCCAAGATCGTAAACCGTTGTCTCTGGAAGTGCATGTTCAGCTGCAAGCTCTGAGATCATCCTCTGCATTTCGTCATAGAAAGGAACTGAGCGACTTACCATGTCATCAAAAACGCTGACAACTTTGGTGCCGAACTTAAAGTCTGATACACGATTGATCTGGTCTCGGAAAACCTCGTCTCTTGGAGGCTCCGCGCTGTTGTTTTCGATGTCGGTTTTCAAGTTTATAAAGTTGGTATGCAGTAAACGGATATTTAGGTAGATAGTTTTTTATCTAATATATTAAATTGCTTTGGTTTAATACTATAGACGATTATTATACAAGTTTGATTATTTTTGCGAAACATACAAATATTAGATGGATCAGAAAGTCAAAGTAGGATTGGTGCAGATGAGTTGCACCTCGGGTAAGGAAGACAATCTCAAGAAAACAATTTCCAGGATAAGGGAGGTTGCAGCCCAAGGCGCTCAAATAGTTTGTTTACAGGAATTATTCACTTCTCTATATTTCTGTGATGTTGAAGATTATGACAACTTCTTGTTGGCAGAAACGATTCCCGGCCCTTCAACTGATTCGCTGTCGGAAGTGGCAAAGGAACTCAATGTCGTAATTATCGCTTCATTATTCGAAAAGAGAGCTCAGGGGTTGTATCATAATACAACAGCGGTTTTGGATGCAGACGGCGCTTACCTTGGCAAATATCGTAAGATGCATATTCCTGATGACCCTGGTTATTACGAAAAGTTTTATTTTACACCAGGAGATATGGGGTATAAAGTATTTGATACCAAATATGCTAAAATTGGCGTCCTTATTTGCTGGGACCAATGGTATCCTGAAGCTGCGCGGATTACCGCTCTTATGGGAGCAGAAATACTATTTTTCCCTACTGCCATTGGCTGGGCGTCTTCTCAGGAGGTTGACACAAATACAGAGCAGTATAATGCATGGCAGACTATACAGCGTAGCCACGCAGTCGCAAACGGGGTTCACGTAGTATCTGTTAACCGAACTGGTGATGAGGGACATATGAAGTTCTGGGGTGGATCTTTTATTGCAAATCCTTTTGGAACCGTTTTATACCAGGCGTCTCATACTGAAGAAGAAAACCACGTACATGAATTGGACTTAAGTAAGTCTGACCGTTATCGTACGCATTGGCCATTCCTTCGGGATCGACGAATCGACTCTTATGCACCGATAACCAAGCGTTACATCGATGAAGAGTAACTTTATATCGGCGGGATTTCCCTCCTTTGCAAACGGCAGTACCCCTAAATCACTTGGTTATACTTTCCCGGCGGAATGGGCCCGGCATGAAGCTACGTGGCTGAGCTGGCCGCATAAAGAAGCGAGCTGGCCCGGTAAGATAGATGCGATATTCACTCAATACGCCCAGTTTATCAAGATACTATCTTTGGGGGAAAAGGTACGGATCAATGTTTTAGATGAGGCAATGAAGAACTTTGCACTAAAACATATTGAGCTGGTAGGGGCTGACCTTACTAAGATCGAGTTCTTTTATCATAAGACCGACGACGCCTGGTGCCGCGACCACGGTCCGGCATTTTTAATCAACCCGGACGCGGAGAATAAAAAAGTCATTGTTGATTGGGGCTATAATGCATGGGGTGACAAATATCCGCCATACGATCAGGACGACGTTATCCCGACACTCATTGGGCAAGCGTTCGATCTACCGGTTTTTCATCCGGGAATTGTAATGGAGGGTGGGTCAGTTGAATTTAACGGAGCTGGCACAATACTTACTTCAACATGCTGCCTTCTTAACGAGAACCGCAATCCGCACCTTAGTCAAGGACAAATTGAAGAATATCTATGTGAGTTCTATGGTGCAGAACAAATCTTATGGGTCGACGAAGGAATTGAAGGCGACGACACTGATGGCCATATTGATGACACCATTCGTTTTGTAAACAGAGATACGGTACTGTCTGTCGTGGAAACCAATATTTATGACGATAATTATTCGCTGCTGCAACAAAACCTGGCATCATTGAGTAAGCTGCGTCTGCTGGACGGCAAACAGCTTAGCGTTGTTGAGCTTCCTATGCCTAATCCAGTTGTGTATGATGATATGCGTTTACCTGCGTCTTACGCTAATTTCTATATCAGCAATGAACATGTTATTGTGCCTACTTACCGCTGTGATAATGATGATAAGGCGCTCGACATCATTAGTGGCTGTTATCCGGAAAGGAAAGTAGTTGGTATAGATTCGACTGAAATTATTTGGGGTTTGGGCAGCTTCCACTGCCTTAGTCAGCAGGAGCCAAGTGTTTAAGCTCCTCAACTTACATAAACAGAGAAGGGATTCCATTTTTTGGAATCCCTTCTCTGTTTATGTAAAAATTAAGGTTTGACACCGATTTCTTCAAGAAGAAAATTAGCATTATCAACCTTAGAAGCGACCCACAATACATATCTGATGTCTACACCGATCGATCGGCTGTAATTCTCATTCCATGCGTAGTCATTGATGGTAGCTTCGTATGCTCTATCGAAGTTAACACCAATAAGTTCGCCTTTGTTGTTCATTACAGGTGAACCTGAGTTTCCGCCTGTCGTATCAAGATTGTATAAGAAAGAAACCGGAACATCATTGACGTCTTTCTTCGCGAATGGGCCGAAGTCTTTAGTGAGCCATAGTTGTTTGATCTTAGGAGGGTAGCTAAATTCAGGATTATCCGTATTGCCTTTTTCCAACATTCCTTTGATCGTTGTAAATGGCTTCATATACGTAGCATCTGCGGGCGAGAAGCCTCTCACATAGCCGAACGTGAGGCGTAAGGTGCTGTTGGCATCTGGGATAAAATCCCGCTGTTTAAACCTTTCTTTAACAGCAACATAGTCTCCCATCAATTTATTGAGTTGGCCCTCGCGGCGTTCCTTTTCGGGTCTGAGGATCTCAATCTGATCATTGATCTCTCTTTCGAACAATAGAAGCGGGTCGCTATAATCCGCCAGCGACTTAGGTGATTTCAGAAGCACACTCATCACGTAGTTTTGGTCCTTCAAGCGCGTGTACTGGTAACGACTACTTACGAACTTATCAATTTGCTCGTCGGCATTAAATTCTTTGATCACCTGCTTGTCTACAACAGAAATTCTTTGATTTTTAGGAAGCTTGGCTGCGTCTTCCAGCATTCGCGTGAATATCGCTTTATCAGCATCAATGTCAAAGCTATCGTATCGGTCGAGTAGTGACTTTTTTAAGCTACCAATATTGTCTGAAAAGTACTTACTTCTATCGGCGGCAGGCTTAGAAGACATGTCAGTCTTAAAATCGTTTATTCGCTTGGCTATATCCAATAAACTGGTACTACTATAGATCTGTGTAAGCCACATATCGCGATAGGCATCGTTAAATATAAGCTTATAGAGGTTATCAATGTCAGACATTAAGTTACCATATCTGGCCTTGAGCTCAACACTTTCATTGATATATGAAGCTAAAGCTTCATCTTCCTGTTTCTTTTCTTTGGCAAGGTTGAGACCCTTCAGCCCCTTTAGCTTACCATTATAGTTTTTCATTACATTGGCATTTCGTTTTACACGTGTAGCCAGTTTAATGTCGGTAGCCCTGCTTTTCTTTCCAGCTTCAGCCATCGCTTCGTTCTGGAACTCGTAAAGGTTCGATACGTATGGAAGGAGAAAATCTTGCTGATATCCTATAAATTGCGAAGGGCGATGTCTAAACGTTCTGCCCGGATATCCGAGGATGAATACAAAGTCGTCTTCGTTAACGCCATCAGCGTTTACTTTTAAAAACTTCTTTGGCTTGTAAGGAACGTTGTTTTTGGAGTAAGTGGCGGATGAGCCGTCTGGTGATACATATGCACGCATAAACGAGAAATCGCCTGTGTGTCGGGGCCAAACCCAATTATCTGTCTCACCGCCAAATTCACCTACATTACGCGATGGAACGTATACCAGCCGAACATCTTTGATAGTCTTATAGCGAAAAAGGACATAGGTTTTTCCAATAAACATTTCTGAAACTTCTGCTTCAATAGATGAATCCTGTGCTTCAGCTTCAGACGCCAATTTTTTCATCTCTGAATTGATCATCCTTATACGTGATGCAGGATCTGATACGTTAGCTACCGAAGACAAGATTTTGTCCGATACGTCTTCATAGCTGTCTGTAATCCGGCAAGTCATACCTTTAGCTTCGATTTCGGATGCTTTGTCCTGCGCTACAAATCCCTTTTCCAGATAATCATGTTCTGGAGTACTTGCAAGTTGCACAGCACTGAATGCACAATGATGGTTGGTAATAATGAGGCCGGCGTCAGAAATAAATGAGCCCGTACAGCCGCCTACCCGCACAAGAGCATCGACAAGACTTGCGCTTTTAGTCTCGGTATTATAGATTTCCTTTTGGTCGATCTCCAAGCCTGCTTTATTCAAATTAACGTTTTTCAGTTCGCTTAATGGGAACATCCCCTCGTCAGGCGGCACGTAAGCCGAGCCCGAAATCAGTAGAACGAGCAATGATGTAATCAAAACTCTCTTCTTTTTGTTGGTCATCATATATGTGTTTATCAATTCACAAAAATAAATTTAATAAAGTACTTTTACGGCATGGCAGAGGATCTGAATATAAATACAGGTAGTAAGGAAGAGCAGTACAGGTCGCTTATCCCACAAATAGCAGGTTTGCTGCATGGTGAAAGCGACCTCGTAGCAAACCTCGCTAACGTAAGTGCTGCTTTAAAGGAGCAATTCAACTTCTTCTGGGTAGGCTTTTATTTAGTTAAAGAGAATGAGCTGGTTCTTGGGCCTTTTCAGGGACCGGTTGCCTGCACGCGTATTGCCAAAGGGAAAGGTGTTTGCGGCGCAGCATGGGAGAGAAGCGAAACATTAATCGTACCTGATGTGGACGCTTTTCCCGGACATATAGCTTGTAGCTCCCTATCCAAATCCGAGATAGTTATACCATTGTTTAGAGCCGATAAGATAGTAGGTGTCCTGGATGTCGATAGTGCTGAGTTAGGTGCGTTCGATGAAACTGATCAGCGCTATCTTGAAGACATCGTCAAATTGATTGAAATTTAATTCATGTCAACATTCGCGAAATTATCTGCGGACTTCTATACGCAGGAAAATACTCTTTTAGTTTGTAGGCAATTGCTCGGAAAAAAGCTGTGTACTTCGATTGACGGAATTTTTACATCTGGTATAATCGTCGAAACAGAAGCGTACCGCGGTCCTGAAGATCTCGGCTCACATGCTTACAACAATAGGAGGACTACAAGAAATGACATTATGTATGCCGAAGGAGGAGTTGTTTATATGTACATCTGCTATGGCATACATGACATGTTAAATATTGTGACTGGAAAGGAGGGGAGTTCGCATGCAGTATTGATCAGAGCACTGCAACCGGCTGACGGCATTCCACACATGTGTGAGCGAAGAGGAATTCAGGATCTGAAGCGCTTGTGTAAAGGTCCCGGTGCGCTGGCTAAGGCTGTTGGGCTTAGCAAAAAACATAATGGGATGTCGCTGCAGAGCGACGTTATATGGGTAGAAGATGCTCCCACCTTAGTTGAAGAAAGTATTGTCGAAACGTCAAGAGTGGGCTTAAATATTCAGGGTGTATATAGAGATGTTCCCTGGCGATTCTACATCAAAGGCAACCCATTTATAAGTAAGAAGTAGTAACAAAGCTCAAATGTTTTTGAACTTTGTTACTACGAGGTCTTATACGGCCGGCGCGAGTACTGTACCTATTTCTGCTATGAAAGTGTCATGATTGTCCAGCAGATCTGCATTGCCAAACAGTTCCCTTAATGCAACCTTTCCTATAACATAACTGAAGTCAGGTGAATAAAATCTTTCTGTTACGTCTGAAAGCTTGAGCTTGGAAAGAATGCTCTCATCGGTGTAACGCAAATACACATTCAGTTGATAGTCGTTAGACAAAACAAAACCTTTGTTGGATCGGTATTTCTTGTATTCATATTTATAGTCATACCGTAGAGCCGTTATATCAGAGAGCACAGCAGATCCTGTCGGATGACCACCCGCACCTTTTCCAAAGAAAAACTGCTGATCTGCAAAGGCAGCCTGAACGATGACGCCATTGTATTCGTTTTCTACGTTAAACAGAAAGTCATCCGCTTTAATCATTTTCGGCAATACATATAGCACCACCTGCTTCTCTCCAAACTCCAATGCGGTGGGAACAAGCTTGATCTTGTAGTTTTTTTCTTTAGCGTATTGTATATCTTTAGATGACAGATTTTGTATCCCGATATTAAATACATCATCCGGATTTGGCAGCACGCCATATGCATGTGAAGCTGCTATTACCAGCTTGTACTTTGCATCGAAGCCTCCGACGTCAAGTATCGGATCTGTTTCTGCAAAGCCAAGGTCTTGTGCCTGTTTCAGGGCAGTTTCATAATTGAGGTTCTCATTAAACGTCTTTGAGAGAATGTAGTTCGAGGATCCATTGAAAATGCCCCTTATCGAGTATAGAAGCTCATTGTCGTAATATTCTTCAAGATTTCTAATGATGGGAATACTGCCGCAAACTGCCCCTTCATACAGCAGAGATGTTCCGTATTGCTCCTGAATATGAAGAAACTCCTCCAAGTGTGTAGCAACCATTTTCTTGTTTGCTGAAACAACATTTTTTCCACTCTCTAAGGCTGCTTTTACAATCGAATAGGCAGCATCTGCGTCGTTAATGAGCTCAACAATAGTGTTGATTTCCGGGTCATTGAGGATTACCGAGGCATCTGTTGTGAAGAGATCTTCAGGAAGCGAACGCTTTTTATCAGGGTTCTTAATTGCTATTTTTTTGATCTCCAGATTAAGGTCCTTAGTACGGATGATATCATTCAATCCCTGGCCTACTATTCCAAAGCCGAATAGTCCGATAGTTAATTTTGTACTCATTAATGATGTAATTTGGTATAATGGCTGATCTTGGAAGTGCCGCCGGTGCTTTTAAGAAAATTGCCTATTTCGTGTGTAAGGGTTTCCGTCTCGACAAGGAACCCATCATGGCCATAAAAGGAGCTGATTTCTAAATACTGAGCTCCGGAAACTTGCTCAGCTATAAAGCGTTGCTCGGCCGGTGGGAATAGAATGTCAGATGTTATGCCTAATACCAGGGTTTGGGCTTTTATCTCACCCAGAATATCTTGAATATGTTCTCTGCCGCGAAAAATGTTGTGACTATCCATTGCCTTGGTAAGATACCAGTAGCTGTAAGCATTAAATCTCTTAACAAGCTTTTCCCCTTGATAGTTCTGGTAGGATGAAGCTTTGAAATTATCAGTCTTATCATGCGTGATCTCTTGTTGTGAAATCGCATACGTATCGTAGTGTCTGTAGGAGAGGAGCGCTATACTTCTGGCGGCTTTCAAACCCCGACTGCCTCCTTCGGAAATATTGGAATAAAATGTGGGATCTGCGCTCAGTGCCAAACGTTGACTTTCATTAAAGGCGATGCCCCACGGAGAATGTTGTGCATTGGTCGCCATAATGATCAGCCTGTTGATTCTATTCGGTTCGAGTATTGCCCATTCCAGGCTTTGCTGACCTCCCAGGGAACCTCCAATCAGGACATCAATTGTTCTGATATCAAGGTAATCAGCCAACAGCTTCTGAACATTTACAAGATCCCTGATGTTGAATTGAGGAAAAGTTAAATACCAGGGCTGGCCGGTCGTTGGATTAATAGAAAGAGGACTTGTTGTTCCGTAGTTGGAACCGAGAATATTCGCACATACAATAAAATGTTCCTGAGGATTAAACAGCTCGTTTTCTCCAAATAGGCCTTTCCACCAATCGAAGACATCAGCGTTTGCTGTTAAGGCATGACATACCCAGACAACGTTGTCTTTTTTTTCATTGAGCGTACCGAAGGTCTGATAAGCAATTTCAAGTTCCGGTAATTCCGAACCGTCTTCGAGCCTAAACGTCTCCTTGTATGTGTATTTTTTAATGTTCATTCATTTAATAGCAGGTCCCGGTCGTGTGAGACCGGGACTTTGTTTGAGTACAGAACTTTTGTTCTATGCCGTTATTTTAGAAAAGGCTTGTTCAAAGTCAGCCTTGATATCGTCAATATGTTCGATTCCAACCGAGACCCGAAGTTCGGCAGGTTTTACCCCAGCCAGTAACTGGTCGCTCTCGCTTAATTGCTGATGTGTAGTCGCAGATGGCTGAATAATCAGTGTCTTAGCATCACCAACATTTGCAAGGTGACTGGTAAGTTGCAGTCCGTCGACAAATTTAACAGCGTTTCCTTTATCACCCTTTAGCTCGAATGACAACACCGCACCGAATCCATTGCGGAGATATTTCTTAGCATTAGAGTGATAACGGTTGCTCTCGAGACCGGGATAACTTACACTTTGTACCTGAGGATGCTGCTCCAGCCATTTCGCCAGTTCTAATGCATTATCCACATGACGTTGAACACGCAGAGAAAGTGTTTCGAGCCCCTGAATGAACAGAAAAGAGTTAAAAGGCGATAAGGCAGAACCAAAATCTCTCAAACCTTCCACGCGTGCCCGAATGATAAACTGAATATTTCCGAAAGGACCGCCTATGCCGAATACGTCATTGAAAACTAACCCGTGGTATCCTTCAGATGGTTCTGTAAAAGCTTTAAACTTGCCATTTCCCCAATTGTAGGTGCCACCATCAACGATAACACCACCTATGCTGGTACCATGGCCGCCAATCCACTTAGTAGCTGATTCAACAACAATATGTGCTCCATGTTCCAGCGGTCTGAAAAGATATCCTCCCGCTGCAAAAGTATTATCTACAATAAGAGGCAGATCATACTTCTGAGCAAGCTGTGCGAATTTCTCAAAGTCGGGAACGCTGAAGCTTGGGTTGCCAATAGTTTCGAGATAAATAGCCTTTGTATTATCGTCAATATGTTGTTCAAAACTTGAGGCATCATCGCCGTTCGCAAACCGCGCTTCGACGCCCAGGCGTTTAAATGAAACCTTAAACTGATTATAGGTTCCCCCATAAAGGAAAGACGAAGTAACAAAGTTGTCTCCGGCCTCAAGTATGTTATTAAGCGCAATAAATTGTGCGGCTTGCCCAGAAGCTACAGCTAATGCAGCAATTCCTCCCTCCAGTGCAGCAATTCTTTTTTCGAAAACATCTGTAGTAGGGTTCATGATTCGGGTATAGATATTGCCAAATTCCTTTAGCGCAAAAAGATTAGCGCCATGCTCAGAATTCTTAAAAACGTATGAAGAGGTTTGATATAAAGGAACTGCCCTGGATCCGGTTGTGGGATCAACTTCCTGACCTGCATGTACCTGCAATGTTTCGAATCTTAAATTGTTTAATGACATAACGAAGGTTTAATTAATGAAGTGGATATTAGACATGGATTGCGTTAAACAACTCTCATAAGAGTTGCCCAATTGCGGTAATAAAACAATTGAAATTAACAGCAACAACATTGACCGGTATTAAGCACTTCGATGAAAGGCGTAGCTTTAAAACCAGTAATCAGGGTTGAACCCTTTGAGTCCGCACAGAGACAATGATGAATCTTTTCTTTGTTCATGGTTGTATTAATTTATATTTTTCCGGCTATAAGCCGGAACAGGAATTGGCACCTTTTCCGTTCTAGGAAGGTTGTCAGCGGGTCACGGAGCCTGATCTCTCACCGCTTCTTTATAAATCAAAACCTTTATGGAGGCGTTGACAGATTGATATTACTATCAATTAGTGTCAAATATAATCTTGATTTTGATATTCGCCAAATATTCTTGAAAAACGTCTCAAAATTTTGGAAGAGCCTGCTCAAGATCAGCGATAAGATCATCAATGTGCTCCAATCCGACAGATAATCTGAGCAAATTCACTGGTGTTTTCGTATCGGGACCTTCAACGGACGCACGATGTTCTACAAGGCTCTCAACTCCACCTAGACTTGTCGCCTGAGTAAAAATATTGAGTTTGCCAGCTGTGTCCCTGGCCTGTGCTTCAGATCCATGAATAGTAAATGACATCATACCGCCAAAGTCAGACATCTGACCGGCAGCAACCTCGTGCATTTCATGCTGAACCAGTCCTGGATAGTATACTCTGTCCACGGAAGGATGAGCATCTAAATATGATGCAATTTTTTTAGCGTTTTCTGCATGTCCGCGCATTCTGTACGGTAATGTCTTAATTCCTCTTACGGCCATATAACAATCGAAAGGAGAGGGGACCGCCCCCGAAAGCGACTGAACATCCCGAATCTTATTCCAAAATGGCGTCGATTCCTTGGTGGTCAGGATTCCGCCAAGCACGTCGCTGTGTCCTCCCATATATTTTGTAGAAGAGTGCATAACAAGGTCTGCACCTAGATTCAGGGGTTGCTGAAAGATTGGCGTCGCAAAAGTATTATCGCAGCAGACCAGCACGTTCATCTCTTGTGCAATGCGGCAGATACCTCGTATATCAGTTACTTTGAGCAGCGGGTTAGAGGGCGTTTCGATCCAGATAAGTTTTGTATTTTCTTTCATAGACTCACGTACCGCAGAAAGATTGGAAAGATCAACAAAATCAACCTCAAGAACGCCTGCATAAACTTGCTTTAACAGATTTCTGAGACCATGGTACATGTCTTCAGGAGCAACGATATGGCTTCCCGGTTCTAGCGCTTGAAATACCGCTGATCCAGCAGCGTTTCCTGACGAAAAAGCCGCTGCTTCCGCACCGCCCTCTAGTTTAGCAACGACGTTTTCCAATGATGACCGGTTCGGGTTGCTTGCCCGCGTGTAAACATGACCGCCTGGATAATCGCCGTCCAGGCCTCGCTCAAACGTGGTAGATAGTGTGATTGGTTGAATGACCGCTTTATCCGATGAGTCCGGTTTATTTCCTTCGTGAATAGCTATTGTCTCAATTCTCATGTTATATCATTAGATGTTATCTATCTTAGTCTCAAGATAGCAAATATGCAAATTCATATTCAGCTACTTATTCATTCTTACAAGAAAATGATAGAGTAAGTACGCTGTTTATTGTATTTTTGAAAATGATGGATACCAATCAACATGCATTGAATCTAATCTTAAGTGATTTTTCAATAGATCCTGACCTCAAAAGGATTGCACAAAAGGTTGAAGCCGGTGAACGTATCTCTTTCGATGAAGGTGTGATCCTTTATGAGAAAGGCGAATTAGGATACCTTGGAATACTAGCGAACTATATTCGGGAAAAGCTTCACGGTGATAAAACCTATTTTAATCGAAACTTTCATATAGAACCCACGAACCTTTGCGTATACGATTGCAAATTTTGCTCGTACTCCCGCTTAATTAAGCAGCGATCTGATGGCTGGGAATTTACCATGGATGAAATGATCGATATGGTGAAGAAATACGACGATCAGCCGGTTACTGAGGTTCATATAGTCGGCGGCGTGCTCCCGCAATATGACATGAAATTTTATAGTGATTTATTCAGCACGATAAAAAGACATCGTCCGGAACTGCACGTCAAGGCTCTGACACCTGTTGAATATCATTACATTTTTAAGAAAGCCAAGCTGGATTATGCTACAGGAATGCGTCTTATGAAAGAAGCAGGACTAGAGTCTATGCCGGGTGGTGGTGCTGAGATATTCCATCCCGAAGTGAGAGATCTGATAGCGAAAGATAAGTGTACTGGAGATCAATGGCTGCAGATACATGAGGAATGGCATAAACTCGGACAGCGTTCAAATGCTACGATGTTATACGGACATATAGAAAAGTACTGGCACCGTGTAGATCACATGGAACAACTCCGGCAGTTGCAGGATCGTACTAAAGGCTTTCAAACCTTTATCCCGCTGAAGTTCAGAAATAAAGACAATCAGATGTCTGATATAAGTGAAGTATCCGTTATTGAAGACCTCCGCAACTACGCAATCTCCAGGATTTACATGGATAACTTTGATCACATCAAAGCCTACTGGGCGATGATTAGCCGTAGCACAGCTCAGTTATCTCTCAATTTTGGTGTTGATGACATTGATGGAACACTTGATGATACCACCAAAATTTATTCAATGGCTGGTGCTGAAGAACAAAATCCCGCAATGTCCACCAAAGAGCTTGTCAATTTAATCAAGCAAGCGGGCCGTCACCCGATTGAAAGAGATACATTATATAATGTGGTAACAGATTACGAAAACTACATATTTGAGGAAGAAGAAACGAAGCCTCAGTTTTATAAGCTCCCTGTACTAAACTCCACGGGAGCGGAGGTATAAAAAATGAATAAAACCATATACATTATCCGCCATGGACAAACAGACCTCAACTTTAGAGGCGTTGTTCAGGGAAAAGGGATGAACACTGACTTGAATGACCTTGGCCGGTCTCAGGCTGAGGCATTTTATCAATATTATAAGAACGTTCCATTCGATCATATATACACCTCTACATTAAAGAGAACACACCAAACGGTTCATAAGTTCATCGACATGAATATCCCCTGGACCCAACTTTCCGGTCTTGATGAAATAGGATGGGGGGTCTACGAAGGGGTAGAAAGCAGTGAAGCCGTAAAACTGGCATTTTCAGATATGCTTGGCAGCTGGGTATCAGGGCAGCTTATGCAGAAGTTTGAAAATGGTGAAAGTCCTGAAGATGTAAAGATAAGACAGCTGGAGGCTTTCGAGCATATACTTGAAAATGAGCAGGCAACGAATATTCTTGTATGTATGCACGGACGGGCCATGAGAATACTTTTATGCGTTTTGCTTGACAAACCTCTGTCCGATATGGAGCAATTTCCTCATTCGAACACAACTCTATACAAACTAGAGTATGACGGAACAAAGTTCTCAATCATTGAATTTAATAACACCGACCATCTGACTTTAACGTGAGTAAAATAAGAATTTCAGCAGTTTCGTATACAAATACAAAACCATTCGCATTCGGAATTGAACATTCAGGACTACGGGATAAAATAGATTTAACGTACGATATTCCTTCAGATTGTGCACAAAAACTAATTGATAACAAGGCTGATATAGGCCTTGTTCCGGTAGCTGCGTTACTGAATATTCCAAACTATTATATCTTGGGAGACTACTGTATAGGTTCAGTTGGTGCAGTAAACTCAGTGTTTATTTTTAGCGAAAAGCCGATCAGTGAAGTTAAAACCATTCGGCTCGATCCTCAATCCAGAACGTCGAATAATTTAGCAAGAGTCTTGCTGAAAAATTACTGGAAGGTAGCGGCTGAGTTTATTTCAGAAGGAGAAGCTGACGCTTTTGTGGAGATTGGTGATCGTACTTTTCCGCATATCAATACTTTTCCTTTTTCTTATGATTTAGGCGAACAATGGCTTAAATTTACAGGCTTGCCATTTGCGTTCGCTGTTTGGGCATCTAACAAGCCAATTGCCAGGGAGTTTATAGACGAATTAAATCGGTCTTTAAAACTTGGCGTAGACAATATGGACACCGTGCTTAAAGAGCTACCAAAACGTGAGGACTTCGATCTTTATGACTATTTTCATAATAGACTCGATTTCAATCTTACTAAAGACAAAAGATCTGCAATCGATAAATACCTTCAGCTCGTGGAGGAACTTTAGGACACCTTTTAATAAATATTTATTCTGTTTCATAATTAGTATTATGTTAAATAGAATTCTTGTGTTTAATGTGTACTCCTCCTAATAAAACTATTTGTGACATCATCCGTTTAGTTTGTATAACTAAATACTATGGCTTACTCAGAAAATTATCACAAACAGTTACAACGTCTCTATAGAATCCTTCAGGACGGCCAAAAAGGTTATGCCGAAGCGGCTGAACATGTTAAGTCCCCAGATTTAAAGGCGCTATTTGAAAAGATTGCATCTGAACGCGAAGCTTTAGCTAATCAGATGGGTTCAAAGATGGCTGAGTTCGGTTATGATCCTAATGGACATGATGACGCGCTCGGTGTCCTTCACAGGGGCTGGATGAGCATAAAGGCGTCTATAACCTCGAACACAGATCAAAATATTTTGGAGAGTTGCCGTAACGGCGATCAAGCTGCACTCGATGCATTTGACGACGTTTTACAGGGTGAAATCCTTTATGACACCGAACTGAAATCTTTCCTTATGGAGCCACGTTTGAAGATCAATGAGACGTTTGTACACCTTGACAAGCGCTACTTTGATATGTTTAAAAAAGACCCAAGCTTATAGGAGATTTTAGGGATGAGATCAATATGGAAGGGCTCAATAGGATTTGGACTGGTGAACATTCCGGTCAAGCTATTTTCCGCTGTTCAAAATAGTGGTCTTGACTTGGATATGCTTGATTCCAGAGACCACTCGCGAATCAAATATCAGCGGGTAAATGAAAAGACCAAGAAAGAAGTGCCTTACGATAAGATAGTCAAAGGATATATGATGAACGATGACTACATCATATTAGAAGACAAAGATTTCGAGGATGCCAGTCCGGAGAAGACAAAGATAATTGAGATAGAAAACTTTGTGGAGGCTGCTGAAATTAACCCCATGTATTATGAAACTTCGTACTACGCACAGCCGGAAACCCAAGGGCGTAAAGCCTATACCCTCCTACTCAAATCTCTTCAAAAATCTAAAAAGGCAGGTCTTGCCAGGTTTGTATTAAGAAGCACTGAAAATCTTTGTGTTATCCACCCTGTGGGCGAGATTATAGTGATTACCAAAATTAGATTTGCAGAAGAAATTAGGTCTTCGGATGAGCTTATTCCTGCTGAAGGACAAGATCTTACCATTGGTAAGAGGGAACTGGATATGGGACTAGCACTTATCAACCAGTATAGTAGCAAATTCGATATTACCAAATTTAAAGATGACTATCATAATGAACTTTTAAAGATCATTAAGGCAAAATCCAAGGGCAAACGTCCTACCATTAAAAAGCTTAAGCCTCAGAAGGCCTCAGGCGACGATCTTTATGATCAGTTGATGCAGAGCTTGGGTGGATCAAGAAAAGGCGCCTGATCTGTAGTCAAAAGTAAAGACATAAAAAAGCCAGAGTCTAACAACTCTGGCTTTTTAGTATCAACACGGTTGAATCTTACAGTGCATTTATCTTAGCGTCAATTTCATCGATTTTCGCTTTGTTATTTTTAATTGTGTAATAAGTCTTTAGATTTTTCAATGATAATTCAGACTTAGGGTTCAATTCCACTGCCTTAGTTAAGTAAGGCAAAGCACGGTCAAACTCTTCCTGAGCTTTTTTCATTGTTGCTGTATATTCTGTCTGCTTGCTGGTTGGCAATTTATTAGCCTTGTTATAGATCACAATACCATTGTTCATAATCAGGCCACCTATGTTGATGTATGCATCAGTATAAGAAGGATCAAGCTCAATTGCTTTTTTGTACGCTTCCTCAGCCTTCACATTTTCTTCCAATGAGTTATAAGCGATGCCTAAGTAGAAAGGATACAACTTGTTCGTTGGCTCTTTGGCAGCCTGTGCGGTAATTTTTTCTATCACTTCCTTCTGCTTTCCGGTCATCAGACTGAACTCAATTTCTCTGGTTGCAAGATCTGAACTCGTTGGAAATTTTGCAGCGCCCTCTCCTGCTATTCTGATCGCGCTGGCAGTGTCTTTTGTAGCAGCGTAAAGCACTGAAAGATTCGAATATACGTTCTCTAAAGCAGAATAATTAGTTGGAAGCAGTTCTGTAAATCTTTTAATAGCGCTAGGATAATCTTTTCCATTCATCGCAGAAATCCCCGCAGCATAGTTCAATAAGGTATCACCAGGAGCATAGTCTAATCCTTTCGTAAACTCCGTGTATGCATTGGAATAATCTCCTTTGTCAAGAAAGCGTTTACCTGCTGTAAACTGACTGATATAAAGCAGATTGTTTACTTTAGCAATATTTTCCTTGTTTTTTCCTTCCTTATCGAGCTCCTTAGCTTTCGCTAGCGCTGTCACAGCTTCAGAAGCAAGATTTGCCGATGCACTTGTTGTATCGCTTGTAGCAAGATCCGCATATATTAATGCCTTATACGTCCATGCAGTTGGATCTGCTGCAGTTTTCTCATGTGCAACGGCTTTGTCTACAGCTTCTTTAGCTGCTGTGATCTTCGGAGCTGCAATCTGAGGACTAGCTGACTTAAGTGCAGCATAGCTATCATATTCAGATTTTGCAGTATTTACTGCAGATTTTTGTGCAAAGGCAGTAGCAGATATTCCTGATACAGCTAGTGCAAGTAAAAGAGACTTGGTTTTCATATATTTCAATTTGTAAGAATAAATTGTTTTAGTTTCTCATTAACCCTTTCCAGTTCTACCATGTCCCCGGTATTATTGTATAGAACGGCTAGAGATTTTAGAACATTAACTGAGTTAGGATTGATTTCACCTGCTATGTTCAGGTACTTCTTTGCCAGGCCCAGACTCGATTCTTGGTCATTGTTCGGTTTGATGTATGAATTAAGATAAAATAGCCCCAGGGCGTAATTCCCTTCATAGTTATTGGGCTCTAAAGCGATTACTTTTTCGTAATATTCAACGGCCTTGTCTTTCTTCCCCATGGTCTCGTATGAAAAACCGGCAAGGTAATTAAGGTTTACATTCTCCGGATCCAACTGCAATGCTGCACCTACAATCCGCTCTACTTCGCTGTAAGTGCCGGTCTCCACGTAAATATTGATCTCCTTGAAAAGAAGGTCCTTGTTTCCCGGAAATAACGCTCTACCCTCTCTGATCACTTCAAGCGATCTGTTGCTATTCTTGAAATCATATAGGTTAGATAGCGCCAGATAATATGCAGGCAGCGAGCGCTTTTTGTCATCAACTAACTGTTCATAATAGTAAATCGCACGATTACTATAACCTAGTCTTTCACTTAAAATGGCCAGGTTGTGTTTGACAAAATAGTTGGTTTTATCAAGTGAGTCTACCGAGAGGTAGGCATTAAATGCTTCATTATACTTTTCAGATGCAGACGCCTTGTTCGCTATAATCAGATAAGCCTTCACCAATTGATTAACCACAAAGTCAAGCTCAGGCTTGTGCTCGTCATTAAGTTTCGGACTCTTCAGCCTGCGAAAAGAAAACTTAGTCTCCTCTATCGGGTCCTTTACATATTTCAACTTTCTTGTCGAGTCAGCATATGCCAAAGATGAGTAAACGAGGCTCCTGATAAGGTTGTTTTTGTAATTGAAAGAATCTTTTCTCGTTTTGTAAGCACCGTCAATAGCGCTTCTTGCTTTTTCCAGATGTGAAAACTCCGCCGTCGAAGTATAAAGGGCAAAGTTATTCATCGCTTCTTTAGTAAGTGTTTGTGCAGAAAGATAACTTCCTGCACAACACAAAACTGTGATTAATATAATTTGCCTTTTCATTGCTGACATTAATCTTCTAACGTATCCTCTTCAGAATTCGTATCATCATTATCAGTTGATTCTTCGTCATCGACCACTTCATCCTCCTCGATCTCTTCATCCAGCGGTCCTGCTTCCAGATCTTCTTCTTCTCCAGGCTCATTGAGAATTTCCGCTATTTCCGCTTCTTCTTCATGCTCCACTTTCGCAATCGAAGCGATTGCATCGTCACCCTTCAACGAGATCAATCTCACACCTTGCGTAGCACGTCCCATTACGCGAAGTTCGGCAATGGCAATACGGATGACGATACCTGACTTGTTGATGATCATCAGGTCATCAGTATCTGTGACGTCTTTAATTGCAACAAGTTCGCCGGTTTTATCAGTTACGTTAAGCGTCTTCACTCCTTTTCCGCCACGGTTGGTAACGCGATAATCTTCCAGATTCGTACGCTTTCCATAACCCTTCTCAGATACCACCAAAACGGTAGATTCAGGATTGTTAATACTCAGCATTCCGATAACTGCGTCTTTATCATTCGCCAATGTCACTCCGCGTACGCCTGTCGCAGTTCTACCCATTGGGCGAACCGTACTCTCGTTAAAGCGTATAGCACGGCCAGAGCGTAAAGCCATGATAATCTCACTGCTACCATCTGTCAGGTTTGCCTCTAGCAGCTGGTCACCATCATTGATGTTGATCGCATTGATACCATTAGCACGCGGGCGGGAATAAGCCATAAGGGACGTCTTTTTTATCGTTCCCTTCGCAGTACACATGATGATAAAGTTGTTCTCCAGGTATTCCTGATCCTTCAGGTTCTTAACCTTAATATAGGCTTTAATCTTTTCTTCCTTCGGAATATTAATGATATTCTGGATTGCTCTACCCTTGCTCGTTCTTGATCCTTCAGGAATTTCAAAAACACGCAGCCAGAAACATCGCCCTGCTTCCGTAAAGAAGAGCATATAGTTATGGGCTGAAGCAATAATAATGTGTTCGATAAAATCCTTATCTCTTGAATTCGAGCCAATGGATCCTTTTCCGCCTCTTCCCTGTGTACGATATTCAGTAAGAGGAGTACGCTTGATATAACCCTCGTAAGAAATGGTTATCACTACTTCCTCATCATCAATGAAATCTTCCATTGACATGTCTTCAGCAGAGTGTACAATCGACGTTCTTCTTGCATCACCATACTTTTCCTTAACCTCACGAAGTTCGTCTTTGATGATATTCATACGCAGACCTTCATCCGCAAGAACAGACTTCAAATATTCGATGGACTTCATCAGTTCATCATATTCGTCCTTGATTTTATCCCGCTCAAGACCTGTCAAACGACGAAGCGTCATATCAAGAATAGCACGTGCCTGAATGTCTGATAATCCAAATGTCTCCATCAAGCCAGTTCTAGCTTCTTCAGGAGTATTTGATGAACGGATCAGGCGTATTACCTCTTCTATATGATCAAGTGCGATTAGCAAACCTTCCAGCACGTGTGCTCGCTTTTCCGCTTCAGCAAGTTCGTAACGGGTACGACGGATCACTACCTCATGGCGGTGGTCAACGAAATGCTTGATAAGATCCTTCAGATTTAACAGCATTGGACGGCCTTTTACGAGCGCAATGTTGTTAATACTGAACGGTGTTTGTAAAGCCGTGTACTTAAAAAGATTGTTTAAGACAACCGATGAATTAGCGTCACGTTTAATTTCGTAAACCACACGCATACCATCACGGTCAGACTCATCTCTGATCTCTGAGATACCTTCCAGCTTCTTCTCATTGATGAGTTCCGCTGTCCGCTCAATCATCGTAGCTTTATTTACCAGATAAGGTATTTCGCTTACAATGATTCGCTCCCTGTCATTGCCATAGGTCTCAATTTCCGCCTTCGCCCTAACGACTACCCGGCCGCGGCCTGTTTCGTAAGCATCTTTGACACCGGCATGGCCATAAATGGTTCCACCAGTTGGAAAATCCGGCGCCTTAACATGGTGCATCAACTCTGAAATCTCAATATCCGTGTTATCGATAAAAGCTATAGTTGCATCAATAACCTCATTAAGATTATGCGGTGCCATATTCGTTGCCATACCTACAGCGATACCTGATGCACCGTTCACCAGCAGATTCGGTATCTTCGAAGGAAGAACGGATGGCTCCTCCAATGAATCATCAAAATTTAGCTGATAATCTATTGTATCCTTATTAATATCAGCAAGCATTTCTTCGGCTATCTTTTTCAGACGAGCCTCTGTGTAACGCATTGCTGCCGGACTATCACCATCGATAGAGCCAAAGTTTCCCTGTCCGTCAACAAGGGGGTATCGAAGGCTCCAGTCCTGAGCCATACGTACCATCGTACCGTAAACGGATGAATCACCATGTGGGTGGTACTTTCCTAATACATCTCCGACAATACGAGCCGATTTTTTATGAGGTCTGCCGCTGGTAACTCCAAGGTCCAGCATACCGTAGAGTACACGGCGGTGAACGGGTTTCATACCGTCCCTTACATCTGGAAGCGCACGAGAGACAATTACAGACATTGAATAATCAATGTATGCGGACCTCATTTCTTGTTCGATGTTTATGGGAATAATGCGATCGTGGGTGGGTTCTAAGTTTTCGTTTTCTGTTTCTTCAGCCATCGTATGATAGTTGGTTTTTGAAATGTACAGTCGTAATAAATTGCGACTTGCGAAGATAAGAAATTATTGCAGATTACGTGCTTATACGTGGGAAAATGACCTCCAGTCAGGCTTAAATAGAAGCAAAATATTGATAATGAACGCAAACTTTAAGTGCCTTCATCAAAATGTCCAGTTAATTCCTTTTTTTAGATAACGCAGGGTCTTTTCCTCTTCCGATCCATGCTCCGGAACCTGATTGTACACCCAGTTTGCCTGTGGTGGCAAACTCATCAGGATGGACTCGATGCGGCCATTTGTTTCCAGCCCGAACTTTGTACCAGCGTCATATACCAGGTTGAATTCAGCATAGCGCCCGCGACGTACGTACTGCCATTGCTTTTGCTGCTCCGTAAACGCCTGGTCCCTATGTCGCTCAACAAGTTCCTTATAAATTGGCACGAATGCGCGACCAATAGCTTTCGAAAACTCGAATATGGATTCCCAGGTAATGCCAGTGTTATCAGGATTTAAGCGGTCATAAAAAATGCCACCTATACCCCTTGTTTCGTCCCTGTGCTTAATGTAGAAATAATTATCAGCCCAGGTCTTAAACTTATAATAGAATTCTTCGCTGAATTGATCGCAAACCCCCTTAATATATCCGTGGAAGAATCTGGCATCGTCCTGATAAACATAATGCGGCGTTACGTCAATTCCGCCACCAAACCAGCGAATGTCATCGTTCATCTCAAAATACCTGATATTCATGTGGATGATTGGTATCAGAGGATGATTGGGGTGTATAACAATGGAAACACCTGTCGCAAAAAAATCACTTGAATCTACCTTTAAAGAGGCCTTGACAACTTCAGGTAACTGACCAAATACGGCAGAAAAGTTCACGCCACCTTTTTCCATGATGGTACCCTTCTGTATGATCCGGGTTCTTCCTCCCCCGCCCCCCTGCCGTGACCATACTTCTTCTTCAAATTTTCCTGATGTATCAAGAAGTTCCAGACCCTCACAAATTTCGTTTTGAATAATCTGGTATTGGGCGGAAATCTCTTCTTTTGTCATTTCTTACTATTTAAATTTGTCTCGTTGCAAGTAGCGCAACGAGACAAATTTAAAATTATAATTGCAGATCCGGTCTATTTAATGGCAACAGGCACCTCGATGTTCTCCCATTGAAGCACAAACCCGTTCTTATTGATTGCATAAGTCAGCTGTTCCTTAGAGGCAGACACTTTCTTCGGCTTTACAGATACACGTAACGCATCCTGACCTTCCTCATATTTGTAGGCACCCCACTGATCCGAAGTTTTGTTAAATATCACAGTCCAGTTAAGCGCAGTAGGTATCATAAAGAGAGCATAGCTTCCTGCAGCAAGTGGTTTACCTTCTACACGGATATCCTCGCTAGTCGTAAATATTGTGGCTTTATTAGCTCCGGCTCTCCAAACTTTTTCAAACGGCACAAGCTCTCCCCAGATTTTACGTCCCTTAACAGACGGACTGCTGTATTTGATTTCAATTGTGGCTTTCCCAACCTTAGCACTTACACTGTCAGCAGGGCTCGCTACCGGCTTTGCCTGTCCGTTGACGCCTTTAACTGAAAATAAAAGGGCACATACAACAAAGGTGAATGTCCCTAAAACTCCTGTCTTTTTCATTGTTTTCCTGGTTTTTTCTGATTTAGTATTTAGTACAAGATAGATTAATTTTTTGCTGCTGACAAACAAATCTCTCTTCAGATCGGTAACATCTCTGCATACAAATTATGTGTAGTTTATCAAAATTTCTGATATTCGTCTAAAATGCTTGTATCTGAAAATGCGCTCAAATGGGCGATGCGATTCTATCCACCGCTGCTTTTCCAACGGATCTGGGTAAAGAGATTCCGTCCTGACTTCCTGGGCGTGGAAGTCAGGGTCTTTAAGAGTATTTTCAATATCAACTATAACAGATCTATTTTCGGCGGTACCATCTACGCCGCGGCAGACCCTTTTTATGCGGTTCTCTTCTATCAGCTGATGCTCCGAAAGGGATACAGAATAATTGTATGGCAAAAAGCAGCTGAAATTTTTTATTTGAAGCCAGGAAGGTCCGACCTATATTTTAAAATAAATATCAGCGTTGAAGAAATAAACCACATTTGTTCTCTGCTCGAGAAAGATGGAAAGGCGGAGCATCGATGCACGCTGGAAATAAAAGACAGTGAAGGCGATGTAACTGCACGGGTTTCGAATCTGGTATATATCCGGAAGCTGGATTCAACCCTAAAGAACCCAAAGCTATGAACAAACTAAGACCGCAGAACATAAAGCAAATGATTTTTGGAGGCGAAAATATGCTTGTCGACTTCAAAAAGACGATCACCTCATGTTCGAAAATTTCTAAAACACTCGTCGCGTTTGCCAATAACAAGGGCGGTAAACTTTTAATTGGCGTTGCTGATAATGGCACAGTAAAAGGGGTCAGATCAGAAGATGAAGAGAAATACATGATTACCAAAGCTGCAACTTATTTTTGCAGACCTATAGTAGACGTTGAGTTTGAGGAAGTATACGTAGATAACAAACTCGTATTAGTAGCGGATGTTAAAGAAAGTGATACCAAGCCTCACTATTCATTGGGCGACGATAATAAATGGTGGGTCTATGTAAGGGTAAAAGACAAGAGCTTACTTGCTAGTAAAATAGTTGTGGATGTGCTCAAGGCGAGTCAGGGGGAAACAGGTGTGCTGATCGAGTACTCCGAAAAAGAGCGGGCGCTTTTACAATATCTCGATGTAAACGAGCGTATCTCCGCCAGGGATTCAAGTAAACTGTTGAACCTCCCAAGAAGGCGGACGCAAAAGCTTCTTGTAACGCTTGTTCTTTCGGGTATTATCAGACTGCATACAACGGATACAGAGGAGTATTATACGGCCTCATGAGTCAGGCAGCAAGTTGGTGGTTAACCTTTGATATCAGATAGTATATATCGAAAGGCTTCGCAATGAAATCATCTGGCGCTCCTGGTTGGTTAAGTGAGCTCATCAGATCATGTGTAGCAGAGATCATTATCACCGGGATATCACTGAACAAACGGTCTTTTTTAAGCGCACGGCAAATTTCTCTTCCGTCAAGGTTATCCAGCATCACATCAAGTAAAATCAAGTCAGGATGCATCCTTTCAACTGTATCAAACACTTTCCTTCCATCAGAAATGGTAACCACCTCATACCCCTCAAACGAAAGTATTTCATTCAGTACGTCTAAAATCGCAGGGTTATCATCTATCGCCAAAATTCGCTTTCCCATAGTGACCAATACTAACCAAGATGTATGCCAATCTTTTCAAAGCAAATTTAACCTGTTTCGCTAGCTTATTTCCTTAAGGTGGATTTGCCCATTCTGGAACGGCATACACAATATGTACAGAAAAAAGAACTTTTTGTACATATTGTGTATGCCATTTAATTTAATGAGATGGGCATATCAGACTAAATCGGCAAATTCCGGCTTTGCAGTGCTTTTGCCAGTTCCGCTTCATTGGTGAGATCTAATCTCAAAGGCGTGATGGAAACAAAGTTATTCTCAACTGCCCACCGATCAGTTCCCTCTTCCGCTGGTTCAAGTGGCGATACAGTAAACCAATAATGCTTTCTGCCTAATGGATCTTGCCCTGGTATGATAGTGCCATCATACAAACGAACTGATTGTCTTGTATACCTCATCCCCTGGGGGTCCTCCGGAAAGTTTACATTGAAAAGCGCAAGCTTAGGATCTTCTAAGAGTAAAGCCAACGCTTTTTCAACGAACGGCTCCAGCTTTTTAAAATCAGGTTCTGTTTTTCCCACAGGTGTGCTAAGAGCAATACCTTTGATTCCGAAGAGCACGGCTTGCTTTGCTGCTGCAAGGGTCCCCGAATGCCACATGCCATTTCCTAAGTTTGGTCCCATGTTGATGCCTGATAAAACGACGTCTGTTTTTGACCAAAGATGTGTCCCTAAAGCAACGCAGTCCGCGGGTGTGCCATTTACTCTGTAAGCCTCTATTCCCTGAAATTCAATTGGAGACTTTTTATAACTTAACGGTCTGGAATGAGTAACAGCATGTCCCATTGAAGACTGTTCAACGTCCGGGGCAACAACTCTCACTTCCCCAAACTTTTGTGCAATACGTGCCAGTGCGGCGATTCCGGGACTATATATCCCGTCATCATTTGTTATTAATATCCTCATAGTATAAATATTCCTCCTAAGTGCCAACCAAAAAACCTCTATCATGTTTGAATTAGATAGAATTCGCATGAAAACCATACATGAAAACAGCAAAACTAGTTCATAATCCGGATGCTGGAGATGAATCTCACAGCAAGAAAAAGCTAATCAGAGCAATAGAATCAGAGGGATTTGATTGCATATATTCATCCTCAAAGAGTAAAAATCTACTCAGGAAAATCGAAAAAGAAGTTGACTTTCTAATAGTTGCAGGCGGAGATGGCACTATTCGTACTGTTGTACAAAAGATGCTGGAGCGGAGCCTGTTGGATAAAAGCTATCCAATTGCTGTACTTCCTATGGGAACGGCGAATAATATCTCCTGCAGCCTTGGATTAAAAGCAGATCAGAAAACAGTTATCAGTTCCTGGGCCAGACGGAACCTCCGGCAGCTTGATGTCGGAAAGATCGAAGATTTCGAGCCTGCAAACTTCTTCATAGAGGGAATGGGCTTTGGTGTCTTCCCCCGGCTTATTAAAGATATGAAGGAAGTAGACCCCAAACTGGTTGATAGTCCGAAAAAGAGCTTAAGTGTCGCCCGTGAGAAACTACATGAAATAGTCCAAACCTATGAAGCAAAATATTGCCATATAGAAGCCGATGGAAGAGACTACTCAGGACACTATCTAATGGTAGAACTGATGAATATCGAATCAATAGGTCCCAATCTCGTTTTAGCTCCAATGGCTGATCCGGGCGACGGGTTTTTTGAACTGATATTAATCGCTGACAGTCAAAAGGAGGAGTTTATTTCCTATGTAGAAGACAAGCAGAGGGGAAAGGAAGGAATAATAGATGCCAAGGTTATAAAAGCGAAGAATGTAACCTTCCGATGGGAAGGCAAACTTGCCCATATTGACGATAACCTAATCTTTATGGAAAAAGGTCAAAAATTAAAAATAGAAATGTTGAAGGGGGTGCTTGATTTTCTTGTGCTGCCTTCTTAACAAAAAAAGCCGCTTTTTAGCGGCTTTAGTATTTATATTACTGAGGTTTTTCAGAAGAAGCAGGCTTCTTATCCTCTCTGGGAGGACGAGGTAATAAAGCTTTTCTTGAAAGTTTCAGTTTACCTTGTTTGTCAACCTCAAGAAGTTTAACTCTTACTTCATCACCAACCTGGAAAATACCCTCCATTGATTCGTAACGTTTCCAGTCAATTTCTGAAATATGAAGAAGACCATCTTTACCCGGCATAATTTCAACGAAAGCACCGAATGGCATGATTGACTTCACCTTACCTTCGTAGATCTCGCCCACATCAGGCTTAGCAACGATGCTCTTGATACGTTTTACAGCTTTGTCGATAGCATCTTTTCCTGGTGCGAAGATACTGATAACACCCTGATTGTCTTTTTCTTCAATAGTGATCGTTGTATTTGTTTCGCGTTGCATTTCCTGAATGATCTTTCCACCAGGTCCAATTACAGCACCGATAAATTCTTTATCAATTCTTAGCACTTCAATTCTTGGAGCGTGTGGTTTAAGCTCAGGATTAGGCTCAGCAAGCGTCTTTTTGATCTCGTTAAGAATGTGAAGACGTCCTTCTTTAGATTGCTCTAAAGCAGCACTTAAAACTTCCCATCTTAATCCATTGATCTTCAAGTCCATCTGACAAGCTACAATACCCTTGTCAGTACCAGTAACCTTAAAGTCCATATCGCCCAGATGATCTTCATCACCAAGAATATCAGAAAGAACCGCATATTTACCGGTTTTTTCATCAGTGATCAGACCCATAGCGATACCCGAAACCGGCGATTTAAGCTTTACACCCGCATCCATCAGTGCCAGCGTAGCCGCACAAACAGTTGCCATAGAAGATGATCCGTTAGATTCAAGGATGTCTGAAACTACACGAACTGTGTATGGATTCTCCTCGTCAGCCGGCATCATCTTTTTCAATGAACGCTGAGCCAGGTTACCGTGGCCAATTTCACGACGTCCCGCTCCGCGGTTAGGTCTCACCTCTCCTGTTGAAAATCCGGGGAAGTTATAATGAAGGATGAACTTCTGGTAACCGTTAAAGAAAGCACCGTCAATCATCTGCTCATCAAGCTTGGTACCTAAGGTAACAGATGTCAGAGATTGAGTTTCACCACGTGTGAATACCGCTGAACCATGCGCTGCAGGAAGATATCCTACTTCGCTCCAAATCGGACGAACGGTACGTACATCGCGACCATCTAAACGAATACCTTCATCAAGGATGAGGTTACGAACAGCATCGTATTGTACATCATGAAAATATTTCTTAGCGAGCGACTTCGTGATATCGTCTACCCCTTCACCAAGAGAAACAACAAATGCATCCTGAATTTCCGCAAACTTATCAGAACGCTCATGTTTAGAAGCGCCTGATTTCGCTACAGCATATACTTTCTCGTATGTCTCAGCAAAAACACGCTCTCTCAACTCGGGATTGCTGTGTTCATGAGAGTAAACACGCTTCTCAGTTTTTCCAGCTTCTACAGTCATTTCTTTCTGTACCTGAACCTGGATTTTAATTGCACGGTGAGCGAACTCGATCGCTTCGATCATCTCTTCTTCAGAGATTTCGTCAGCTTCTCCCTCAACCATGGTAATGTCATTCTCAGATCCTGCGACTATAAAATCAAGAGACGCACGAGTCAGATCACTAAGATAAGGATTGATTACCAGCTGATCATCGATCTTCGCTACACGCACCTCTGAAATCGGTCCGTTAAACGGAATGTCAGAAACAGAAAGAGCAGCTGATGCAGCGAGACCTGCAAGGCAGTCCGGCAGAATATTAGTGTCAGCAGAGATCAAAGAGATCATCACCTGAGTATCTGCATGGTAATCCTCCGGGAACATCGGGCGCAATGCACGATCTACCAAACGGGAGATCAGGACCTCATAATCAGATAAGCGGGCTTCACGACGCAGGAAACCTCCCGGTATACGTCCTGTTGCAGCATATTTTTCCTGATAGTCTACAGATAATGGAAGAAAGTCAACACCTTCCTTTGCATTTTTTGAAGATACTACAGTAGCCAGTAACATGGTATTACCCATTTTAACTACCACAGAACCGTCGGCTTGCTTGGCTAGTTTACCCGATTCAATTTCGATTATGCGACCATCGCCTAAATCGAAAGATTTTTTAATTAGATTGTAACTCATTTTGTCGTCATTGCAATGTACCCTTCCTCTTTAAAGTACATTTGAATGTATTTATTTTATTTGATGCAAAAATAAAATAAAAAAAGCCATTCACATCAGCGAACGGCTTTTTAATTTTTGGATAATGAATTATTTGATGATATCTCTTAATTCAAGAGCTTTGATGATCGCACGGTAGCGGTTAATATCTTTCTTATACAAATAAGCAAGTAAGGCGCGACGCTTTCCTACTAATTTTTGAAGTGCTAACTGAGTAGAAAAATCTTTTCTGTTTTTCTTCAAATGCCCGGTTAAATGAGCAATACGAGTAGTAAATAATGCAACCTGTCCTTCAGCTGAACCTGTATCAGTTGCTCCTTTTCCATGTTTGGCAAAAATCTCTGCCTTGTTTTCTTTACTTAAATACATTACCTGAATAATATTAAAGCGTTATAAATTTTTGTGAATAATGCCGCAAAGGTAGCATTATATATGCCAAAAACCAATATTTTAAAGCAATTTTGTCGATATATAAATCCGCATATGTACGATAAACGCCCCTATAGCAAGTTCCAGACTGAATTTAAAGTCCGGCCTGATGATATAGACATGTTTAATCATGTTCACAACAGCACCTATTTTGATTATGTTCTTGCCGCCCGTTACGAGCAGATGGAAGCTCACTATAACATGTCAATGGAAGAGTTTCTTAATCAAGGATTTGGATGGGTGGTTAAAACTGCCTATGTCAATTACAAACGTCCGTTGACTCTTGGCGATTCCTTTATAGTTGAGACCGGTATTAGCGAACTGCAGGAGCGCGGATGCAAGGTCATCTTCACCATAACGAATAAAAAAACAAATAAGATATGCTGTGATGGCTGGTTTGACTATGTCCTGATCGAGATTAAATCAGGACGTAGTGCGAAGGTAACACCTGAAATGATCGAGCGTTACTCTATTTAAGGCTGTCCAGGGACACCTCAATCAGCTCAGAATAAAAATCTTTGATGGTTCTCCCTGCAGCACGTACCTGCTGAGGGATGAAGCTCGTTTCCGTCTGTCCGGGAACTGTATTAACCTCTATGAAGAAAAATTTGCTAGTACCTTCTTCAAGGAAATAATCAATTCTGATCACCCCGCGGCAATTCAGCTTGTGGTAAACTGCCTTAATAATTTCTTCCACTCTCTCTAACTCCTCTTCTGTCATTCTGCCCGGAGTAATTTCCTCTGTAGCTCCCGGCGTATACTTCGCCTCAAAATCGAAGAACTCCCGCGTGGTCACAACCTCTGTGGCCGGAAGAACCTGTACCCCGTCTTTTCCTTTGAATACACCGATAGAAAACTCCCGGCCTGAAATAAACTCTTCAACTAAAACCTGGGTGTCTTCATTGAATGCACGCTTCAGTGCTTCCGGTAATTCTTCAGCTGTCTTAACTTTACTCATGCCGATGCTGCTTCCGCCGTTATTCGGCTTGACGAATAAAGGAAGACTCAGCTGTGCAAGAACGTCTTCTGAAGAAAGCGGACTATTAGAAAACAACTGAAGTGACCTTGCGATATGGAGATCCTTTACTCCGTCTACAATCGCCTTCGTATAGCCTTTATTCATGGTGATCGCAGATGTTAAAGCATCACATGTATTATACGGCAAGCCGAGCATGTCAAAATATCCCTGCAATTTTCCATCTTCTCCCGGAGACCCATGCAAGCCGATAAATACAGCATCAAATCGAATAATCGAATCGTTCAGCGCAACCGAAAAGTCGTTCTTATCAACCGGATGTTTTACCGCGTTTTCATCAACATAATACCAGCTCTCACGTGTTACCACAATAGTATAGACGTCAAACTTCTCACGATCTATATTTCTTTCGATTACTTCAGCACTTTTAAACGAAACGTAAGATTCACCGGTGAAACCGCCGGTAACCAGGGCAATGGTATTCTTCATGCTCCAAATATATTTTAAAATCCGCTTTTTTATTTAAGTTTAGCCATCTTTGCCAAAGATTTTGATTCATGAGTAAGTTTTTATCATACCTTAAGACAAGTACATTTCGTAAAAACCTGATTATCGCAATTGTATCAGTCGTCGCACTTCTGCTGCTGATATTTTTCTGTCTTCGATTCTATACGCGTCATGGTGAAGGTGTTGCCGTTCCCAAGCTGAAGGGTTTGCCGGTTGGCCAGGCTATTGCCCTGCTGGAAGAACAAGGCCTCAGGTACCAGATAGACTCTGTTTATCAGATGGATAAGGCTCCGGGGATGGTGGTCGAACAAGATCCCGATGCGAGCACAAATGTTAAGCTGAACAGAACAATCTATCTAACGATAATTACGCTGAATGCTCCCGACGTAGGTTTTCCGGATATTTTTGACACAAGCTACCTCGAAGCAAGGGCTGTACTTAGTAACTACGGGATTAAAATAGCAGATACCAGCTACACCTCCGATATTATGCGCGACAGGGTTTTGCAGGTCTCATACAAAGGAAAATCCGTCCAAAAAGGCGACCCCATTCCTAAAGGATCTTCAATTTCAATGGTCCTCGGTGATGGAAAAGGTGCGTCCGAAGTGGATCTGCCCAACCTGGTAGGACTCTCCCTCCCTGAAGCAATATTTTCATTGAAGGGCTCCTCGCTGAATCCCGGATCTATATACTATGAGGGAACTATCACCGACAGCGTAAACGCGAGGATTATCAAACAATATCCGTCTGTTAGCGATTCTTTGTATAAGGTTGCGATAGGAACTTCGGTCGACATTATTCTTTCGAACGACCAGGTTCCCGTCCCCTAAATAATGACCCCATACTAATTTTAAGCATTCCTACAAAATGACCGAAGAAAAAAAGAAAGGGCTCTCACCCTTCAGGAAGTTTCTGATTGCCTTTGCATTGATTGTAGTGGTTATCCTGGGTATAACCGTTTTCAATTACTATCTGCGATACATGGGAAAGAGCGTTACTGACAATGAAAAGTACCTCTACATTAAAACAGGCTCGTCTTTTGATGATGTATATCGCACCATCCGTGAGAAAGAGATCGTCAAAGATTCGATCGTTTTCCTTTGGGTAGCGCAAAATATGGATTATCCCTTTGCCGTGAAACCGGGTAAATACAGACTTGAAGAAGGCATGAGTAACCGGGTACTGATCAATATGTTGAAGGCGGGAAACCAGGAAGAAGTAAGTATGCGATTCAGAGGTTATCGCTTGAAGCAGGATTTCGCGGCGTATGTCTCAAAACAGATTGAACCCGACTCTGCTTCGCTGATTAACTTACTCGACTCAACAGAATTTATCAGCAAGTACGGTTTCAATAAGGATAACGTATATGCCATGTTTATTCCGAATACTTACAATATGTATTGGAATATCAGCCGAGATGCGTTTTTTAAACGGATGTATGATGAATATCAGAAGTTCTGGACACAGGAAAGGCTCGGTAAAGCGAAATCAGTAGGCCTCGACCCCATTCAGGTAAGTACACTTGCAGCAATCGTAGACGCTGAGGCACTGCATGACAAAGAAATGCCCACTATAGCAGGACTCTATCTGAACAGACTGAGAAAGGGGATCAAATTGCAGGCGGACCCTACCGTTATCTATGCCAACAACGACTTTACCATCCGTCGAGTGTTGAACCGACATCTCACTAAAGACTCACCATACAATACCTATGTTTACAAAGGTTTGCCTCCGGGTCCTATAATGATGCCAAGCATCAATGCGATAGATGCCGTCCTCAATTACGAAACGCATAATTATATTTACATGTGCGCTAAGGAAGACTTTTCAGGATATCATAACTTCGCAGTAACAGTAGCTGAACATCAGGCAAATGCGAGACGATTCCAACAGGCTTTGAACGAACGCAATATCAAAAGATAATGTTTATACACGAAACCAGAGTGCGGGTACGATACGGTGAAACGGATCAGATGGGTTATATGTATTATGGGAATTACGCTGAGTTCTATGAGGTCGCCCGTGTGGAGATGCTGCGGAGTTTGGGGATGACCTACCGTTCCATGGAAGAGTCAGGTATTATGATGCCCGTGCTTGAAATGCACTGCAAATACATCAAACCGGCGCTCTATGATGAAGAATTAATCATCAAAACCATCGTGTCAAAGAGGCCGGGAGTACGCATCGAATTTAAATACGAATTTTATAATGAGCAGAACGAGTTTATTCACGTAGGAGAAACTACACTTGCCTTTGTGGATATGAAAAGAAATCGTCCATGTATGCCACCTGAAGATTTTCAGGCGAAGATGAAACCTTTTTTTGATTAATAATCTATGCCAGGTATTCAGCATTTTTTACTGAAATTCAAACCTTATAACAGGTTTATCGAGTGGACAAAAACCGCTGTCTTTCCTGTGTTCAGCCCTCTGCCAATCTACACTATTGGTAGCTTTTTCTTTCAGGAGATCGGGAGAGATTCACTAGTCAATAAAGCCTCGGCTCTCGCCTACAATTTCATGCTGGCTATATTCCCTGGGATAATATTCTTGTTCACACTTATTCCCTATATTCCGATAGAAGGGTTCCAGGAAAAACTGTTGTCACTGATTGAGATGATTCTGCCTTCAACAGCCTACCTCGCAGTGCAGTCCACCCTTGAAGACATTATTAAAAAGCAGAACGGCGGACTACTATCATTCGGTTTTTTTGCGGCTTTATTCTTTGCGACAAACGGAGTAACGAACCTGATGGCAGCATTTAACAAATCATCGCTGCAGATGGAAACGCGTGGCTGGGTAAAGCAGCGGATGGTTGCGATAACCTTAACCTTCGTCATTGTTCTCGGCCTTGTTTTAGGTCTATCCATTATCACTGTAGGCGAATATGTCATAGCAAATGTGCAGTCACGCTTATCATTCAAGGGCACCGACTGGATCTGGGTCTATGTCATCGCCGGAACCAGGTGGCTCATTCTAATGGTCGTCTACTTTCTTACGATCAGCGTTATATACAGATATGCACCCGCCAACCCTAAAAAGTGGAAATTGTTTAGCCCAGGCGCATGGCTGGCAACGCTCCTGACTATTCTTATTTCCTGGGGATTTACTTACTACATCAATAACTTTGGAAACTACAATAAGCTGTACGGATCTATCGGAACACTCATCGTGATCATGATCTGGATGTTCCTGAACTCGCTGATAATATTGATCGGCTTCGAGTTAAATGCCAGTATTGATCTATCCAAAAGAAGCATTAAGATAGTCAGACCGCAATTCAATACGTTTCGTAATGAGGAAACGTCTGTTCATATACACAAAAAGAATCAGCCTAAGTAAAGGCTGTTCTCTGTATTATTAAGCTGTTTTGCGTTTACTCCCGCTGCCTCAAGCATGAAGTTATGAAGGTCAGTATTTTTAACTAAAGGCTTCAATCTCTCACTTCCCGGTCCAAATCCTTAATTTTAGCTATGCTTACCCAAATCTTCCTCTTACATAATTTCCCGTGAGTTCATTCTTCGGGTGGTTAAACACATCTCCGGTATTTCCTTGCTCAATGATCTCACCAAGGTACATGAAAACTGTTTTGTCAGCAATGCGCTGTGCCTGCTGCATATTATGTGTCACAATAATAATCGTATACTTCTTTTTGAGCTTCAGTATCAGATCCTCAATCTTTAAGGTGCTCAATGGGTCAAGGGCCGAACAAGGCTCATCCATCAGTATAACCTCCGGACGCAGCGCTACCGTACGGGCTATACATAGACGCTGCTGCTGCCCGCCCGATAGAGTGATCGCCGGTTTATGCAATTCATCCTTTACCTCGTCCCATAAGTAGCTCTCCTTTAGTGCTTTTTCGATGATACCAGGCCGCTGATCTTTAGGTATTCCATTTATTTTCAGACCGTAGTTTATGTTTTCATAAATGCTTTTCGGAAACGGGTTTGCTTTTTGAAAAACCATACCTATACGGCTGCGTACCCTTGTAACCGAAATGTTCTTTTCGTAAAGATCCTGATCCTCCAGACAGAACTTCCCTTCAATCCGTGCATTAGCAGAAAGGTCATGCATCCTGTTAAATGCCCTCAGCAAAGAGCTCTTCCCGCATCCTGACGGTCCTATAAGAGCGGTGATCTGATGCTCGGGAAAAGCGATATCAATGTTCTTCAATACCTGCTTAGTGCCAAAAGAGAGGTTTACCCCCTCGGCAGATAACTTAATGTGCTCTTGGTCCATTCTTATTGTGTTTATAACGTATATAAAAAGCAGTCAGGTTCAGGAAAAATACCACGCAAAGCAAAACAAGCGCGGTACCATAGGCAAGTGGTCTTACCTCTTCAATGGAATGGTGCTGCGTAGACAGCATATACAGATGGTAAGGAAGCGCCATGAACTCCTGGTTCAGATAGCCGGTAGGATTGTTTATGTAAAATGCGACACCGGTAAACAGGATGGGGGCTGTTTCACCGGCTGCCCTTGATAGCGTCAGGACAAGTCCGGTTAATATTCCTGGCAGAGCAGAAGGAAGAACGACGTCCCGTATAGATTCAAACTGCGTAGCTCCAACGGCTAAAGCCGCCTCCCTGGTACTGTTCGGAATCCTGCGCAGCGCTTCTTCTGTGGTAGTAATAATATAAGGCAGCGACAGCAAACCGAGCGTCAGACCGGCGGAAAGCAATGAAGTTCCCATACCCAATCCCTGAACGAATAAGGCCAGACCGAACAAACCGTAAATGATTGAAGGGATGCCGGCGAGGTTTCTGATGGATGCCCTTATCAACTTGGTGATCCAGGTCTCAGCAGCATATTCATTCAGGTATATGGCGCAGCAGATGCCAAACGGTGCAGCTGCTGCAGCCGTAATCAGGGTCAGCAGAACTGTGCCGATGATCGCAGGAAGTATCCCCCCTTTGGTCATCCCTTCGGTTGGAAAGGTGCTGACAAACTCCCACGATAGGGAAGGCAAGCCTTTTATTGTTAAGTCTAGCAGAATGACAACCAGAAAGAAACCTACAATGCCGGTACTCAGTAGCAGCGTTCCCCATTCAATTACAGGTGTTAATCTTTTCATCATGATGAATGGAATTTTCTGAACTTATTTACAAAGTATTCCCCAATAACATTCACTATAAGCGTGATGAGGAAGAGCACGGCAGCGATAGCGAACAGGGCAAAGTAGTGTGTCGTTTGAAAAGGAACTTCACCCATTTCAATAGCAATAGTAGCGGTCATAGTTCTTACCGAGTGAAAGAATCCTTGGGGAAACGCAGCGGCATTGCCTGTCGCCATTAACACGGTCATCGTCTCCCCGATTGCGCGTCCGACGCCTAACATGACGGCCGCCAGAATGCCTGGCGCTGCTGAGGGAACGACAACTTTCGTTAGCGTCTCCCACTTACTGGCACCTACACCGTAACTGGCTTCTTTGAAAGAATGAGGCACACCCTGAAGAGCATCTTCCGTAACTGTGATGATGGTGGGTAATGCCATGACAGCGAGCAGAATAGCACCATTCAGTGCATTTAGACCGTTAGACAGTCCGGCGATGTTTGCTAAACTAGGACTCAGTATTACGATTCCCAGAAAGCCGATGGCAACTGAGGGTATTGCTGCCAGCATCTCAATCGCTGGCTTGAGGATATTCTTTAGTCGGCTTCCTGCATATTCAGACATAAAAGCGGCCGTTCCTATGCCAACTGGTATCGCTATGATCATGGCTCCCAGCGTCACCAAAAAAGTACTGACCAAAAGAGGCAAAATACCATACCTGATAGGATCACCTGAAGGATTCCATTGGGTACCCGTAATGAAGTCCCAGGGTTTCACTTCTGAAAAGAAGGCGCTGCTGTTCCATATCAGCATAAAGAAAATCCCTCCAAGAACGGCAATGACCAGCAAACCGGTAATCTGGAATATCAGCTTCATTGAAAAGTCAATCCGTTCACGTTGTAATAATTTCATAAGCGTGCTTAGTCATTTACAATATAATAGCCAGAATCCTGGATTATTTTCTGTCCTATCTCACCTTTTTCAAACGCGATAAATGCGGAAACCTTTTCCCATGATTCTTCTGGGATAAATTGATAAAGAGGTCTCTGGAGAAAATATCTTCCGTCCAGTATGGCCTTCCGATCCATGGGTGACACAGCAGGATCACCCGCCTTTTCATAGATCTTAAGCGCCTTAACCGTGAGTTGCTCGGTATTCTGAAGTAGGTAGCCAGCGCCAATATAACCTATTCCGGTACTGTCACTTTTGACACTGCCCATTATCTGAGCGCTGCCGTTCATTTCTTTTGCTTCGGGACTGAAGCGTATATCCAGTTTTTTCTTGATAAAAGAATGCGTTCCCGAATTGCTCTGGCGTCCATACAGTGTAATAGGGATGTCCTGGCCGGTTACCGGCTTCCAGCTTTTGTATGTTCCGTCAAATATTTTACCAAGCGTAACCACGTCTATGGAGTCGATCGGAAAACTTTTGTTGACGATTATAGCAGTGGCGTCCTCAGCGAAGACTACCGTTCGGATCTTTATTCCTTTCGCTTTAAACAAGGTTATTTCAGATTTGCTTAGCGGACGAGATGAATTCGCAATGTCAGCCTGTCCGTTAATGATCGACGCGATTCCTAACCCTGATCCTCCTCCCGAGATTGCCAGGCTGAAGTCGTCGTTCACCTTATAAAACGCTTCTGCCAGACTTACGGCAAGGTTCACTTCGGTGTCAGACCCCTTGACTTTAATTGCCCGGTTCTCGCCACCGCAGGCGGCGAAGAATATCAATAATATCGGTCCGAGCAGGTATTTCATGTGATCAACTTAATAATCGCTAAATTAGAGGTCAAATGTTAAGTGAATGTTAACTCTAGGTAGTCAATCAGGTTGGTCCGGTAATAATTGCTTTACATTAAACAAATGCTCGGAAGCAGAAGCGCCCGGCGGCTGTTCAGTAAATGCTTTATTAAATATACCGAATTTTCATGAAAGTAATTGCTTCGCTTAAAGACGCAAAAAAGGATACAAAACCGGAGATTATGATCTGGCAGCAGAAACTTACCGCATCGCGCAACAACAATATGATAGCGGCCGCCTTCTGATAGGTGATGACCGTTCCAAAAGCAGCTATGCCTATCAGTTGGAGAAAAACAACTACCTGAATGTTGCTTACTACTATAGTAGTAGCGAAAATGAAGCTTGAGAAGGCCTTAAAAGGCTAAAATATCCAAACCGCCGGAAGGCTATCAAAAATTAATGCTCTTATTTTTAATGATTTAATTAGAAAGCTCCAAAATTAGCCTTTTTCAGTTTGCAAATGAAGTGACTATTTGTACTTTTGTCGCGGAGAGTTGGCAGAGTGGTCGATTGCGGCAGTCTTGAAAACTGTTGACTGTAACAGGTCCTGGGGTTCGAATCCCTAACTCTCCGCCACTAAAAAAGCCCCTTACTAAGTAAGAGGCTTTTTTATTACTATACAGTCCCTTCTATTTCTTCGCATTCGTATCAACCCATTGTTCAAAGGCTGCTATGAAAGTTTTCAGGAATTCTTTTGTAGATTCATTACTAAGGTTTCCGTTCTCGTCAAATAATTCTTTGGCATTCCCAATGTATGCTTCAGGCTGTGCCATGGTAGGTACATTAACGAAAACGAGTGACTGGCGCAAGTGATGATTAGCCCCAAAGCCGCTTATGTTTCCAATGGAGACACTTACAATTGCCGCAGGTTTTCCGTCCCATGAATTTTGTCCGTAAGGACGGGAACCTATATCAATTGCATTTTTCAAGACACCTGGTACTGACCGGTTATATTCAGGCGTAAGGAATAGGAGTCCATCAGCCGCACGTATTTGCTCCCGGAGTGTTATCCATTCTTTAGGCGGTGTAGCCTCAAGGTCTTCGTTAAACATAGAAAGATTGGCTATGTCTACGATTTCGAGAGATAGGGACTCCGGGGCAAGCGCTATTAAAGCTTTTCCGGTTTTTAAGTTGTAAGATTCTTTGCGAAGACTTCCTACGAAAACTGCTATTTTATGTTTTTTCATAATTTTATATTATCATAAATATTTCGTCCTTCAGTTGTTGTGTTAATTCAAACACCCGATTTTTCGGGAAGTTGCCTTTAGCTCTAATACAGCTTGTTAAAGCTTTTTACTTCAAACGCCTTAACGCCTCTGTTGTTTCCGATACTTTCTTTACCATCTTGCTTCTTGCTTTCGTACGTACCTTGCAAATCATTCACGAAGTCGCACTCACTATTTCAACCTCGGCACATTCCAATCCACCCATCTGCCCTCATCTAACGAAACGCCGCTGTCAGTTTTCATAATAACCGTATCATCACTGCTATCACCTACAATGAACTTCATGACGTAGGCTCTCAACTCAGGCATTTGCGAATCCGGCAGGGCACAATGCTTATGTCCACCGATCTGCGAAAAACCCATTTTCTCCGGAATGCCAAGTGCTTCCCAAACCTTATGTGCAGCATTCGCTGTAATCCACGAACTTGCCGGACTCAACCAGTCCATTGACGTATTCTCAAGGAACAAAAGTGCTCGCGGTGCACAAAGCGCCGCTACCATATGCTGATCAATCGGAAGCCTGTCGGAGGCCTTGCCGAATTGCCCAAATTCAGATCTAAACCAGACGTTCTCTCCTACTATCTGCGAAAGGGTCTGAACATTTTTTCCTGCAGCCTTCTGTGCATCAGAAACACGCCAGCTCGCCGCACCACCAGCACCTGGCTCCTGCGGAACAGTCAGCTTGATCCGCTCATCAAAAGCACCGGCTGTCAATGCCCCCTTACCGTTCCGTGAACAGCCGGTAATGCCAAGCCTTGCCGGATCGATACGAACTTCAGGTGTTTTCTCCAGCGCGTCGATCAGACGACTTACACCCCATGCCCATGCCATTATCGCTGAGGCAGAATGATCACTTCCGTACATCTCATAAAACAAGCCTTTTCCCCTCGAGCCCCCGTTCATCTGTTCTGCGATCTTATTGTTAGGGAAATTAATAACAGCAACTCCCATTTTCAAAAGTTCAGCGTTATTGAGACTGGAGGCTCCTATTCCTATCATGGCCGGATAAGGTTGATTCCCGGTCTTAGGATAAGTAATGGAGCAAATGAAATCTATCGTTTTTCCATTCTCACTTACATGCACCGTAATCTTGTCTTCAGCAAACGTTCCACTGGTAGCCGTATACCCTGTCTGTGGTTTGTAGCCGTATATAAACTCCTGTGCAAGGCTGGCGATCTCCGCTCGCCGGCAATCCCACTCCTTTTTCTTTTTCATTCTGGAGCCATTCATAAACATGAACGGATCGGGGAGTTTAGCATTACTCGGCAGCGACGAGAATGATGGCATTGCAGGTAACGGACACTTAGCTGGCCGGAGTGCTTTTTCTTTGATATCATTGCTACCAGTCAGCGTGCTCAAGACTAGTGTCGTAATCCCGATTAAAGAGATGAAGGAATTCAGCATAGCATTATCTGTAAATTGGTTAGAACACTAATCTAAGCAAAACTATTCCCCTTTTTACAGATTATTTGACCCTGGCTGCCCATTCTATTCCACTTACATCCACCAACTTAAGTGTGTGTACCTCGTTCGTTGCCTCAGGAATATCTTGAATGTTTAATGTCAGGTCTGCTTTTGCGCCAAGGGGTATGATTAAAGCGTGCTTTCCAGGTTTTACTTTCGCGACATAGTGGTTACGAATATTAGCCGTCGGGAAAGTTGATAGCTCCGCATTACTCCAGGATTTCAATACTTCACCTTTGTTATCCCTAAGTTCTATTCCAATAAGAAATGAGCCATATACATCTGCTCCTTCTGTCCGGTAGATTTCGAAGCCAAGTTCAGTATTACTTAAGGAAATATTTGCGATTTCCAGCTTTGGTTTCACCGACTTGTTATGAAGCGGCCCCCAAACTCCTCCATGAAAAAACTGATTCGTATATAGCGTGAGTCCAAAAATCAAGAGCGACCCTGTTAATACAAAAGACTTAATATTATGAATAGGTAATCCACCGGATCCCAGCCAGCTAAACCACCTTTTATCGCGAAGCCCAACGTTTTTCCGGAGGAAATAGTTGTCCAGAGAATAAGAGCCGCTTCCTGTTAAGAACAAAGTAAAACCACCTGAAATGCCTAGTACACCAATCTGCCATTCGTCCAGACAGGTTGTGCCTAGCCAACCGGAGCCTAACAGGATTCCCATAGCAAGCCCAAATACCCCTAAAGACATCAGTCGTGTAAATAATCCAAAAATAATCAGCAGTCCAACGATCGCCTCTATAATAGTGAAGGCAACCATGGCCTTATGTAACACCTCGGGATGTGTAACCAGATACTCGATTATAGGTTTTATACCTAAAGCATTGGGTAGAAAATGATTAAACTTCTCTCCGATATATCCTGCTTCGTCGGGTATAAGTTTATTATCGAGGATGAGTCTGCGCCAAAAAGCAGAAAAATATGTCCAGCCTATGACAAGGCGAATAGATAACGTGAAAAGGCCAGCCATCTCCGCAGGCCCGCCAGCAAAATTGTGTTTGTTCATTGAGTTATATTTTATAAAATGATTAAAGTGCTATAAGATCTTATCGCTACGCCAGATAGACTTTCAATCGCTTGTATAAAATATATTTAGGAGGACTGCTTCCGGCTCTCAGTCCGGAACCGTGATCAAGGGTACTCGTATTGCGCAACCTATCAAAGGTGCTAAAATTGGTATTGCTATATACTTGATCTTTCTTAAGTTTTATAAAAGATCGGGAGACTGCCGTAATTGTGTTGAAGCTGCAACTGTTGTTAGCATTGCCCGCCGCTCTGGTTTTATTGAGAGGACTACTGTAGTCTATATTAAAGGCATCGAGTAGTCTTTGCTTTGCCGAACATGGAGAAAGTGAAAACAACACCAAAAGCATTAACGCGATAGGCTTGCCGATTTTGACATGTTCTTTTAAATTCACCATCTAAAGCTAAGATACGACTTATCAATCGGCCGCTAACCAATATTAAGGTAACATAGTCGAAACAGGATGAACATGTCTTCTCTCTTTTTACTGGTACAAGTCACGTCCCTATCAAAATCCGCGACGGCTAATGTTGCAAAATAGAGTATGTTGTTTTAAATTCACTAAGCCGTTAACCCAATTAATCATCATGACTACTCAAAAAAAGAATTTGACTCCAGACCAAACTCAGGAATTGCTTAACAAACTTAGGGCACGTTTCGCTAAAAATACAAACCGGCATCCTGATTTGGAATGGGAAAAAATTCAGGCCAAACTGGAGACAAATATGGAAAAGCTATGGTCTCTCAATGAAATGGAGCAAACCGGAGGTGAGCCGGATGTTATTGGTTATGACGGTGAAACTGAAGAATACATCTTTTGCGATTGTTCAGCCGAAAGCCCAGCCGGTCGCAGAAGCATTTGTTATGATCAGGAGGCTTTAGATTCCAGAAAAGAGAATAAACCAGGTGATAGCGCTATAAACTTAGCAACTGAAATGGGTATCGACCTTCTGACGGAACAGCAATATCGGGAACTGCAAAAGTTCGGAAAATTCGATACCAAAACGTCGAGCTGGATAATAACTCCTCCCGAAATCAGAAAGCTTGGAGGGGCTCTGTTCTGCGACCGTCGTTACGACACAGTTTTCGTCTACCATAACGGTGCGTCTTCATATTACGCTGCCAGAGCATTCCGGGGCTCCTTAAGGGTTTGACCGAGGACCCCACTCCTGTTCTGTCATGAATTTACCCGGCGACCACTACAACAGTTAGATAGTCCTTGCAGGTGCATAGTCGAGCCTGTGTGCATGGTCTAACTTTGTATCTATTTCACGATCTCCCGATCTGAATCTTCCTATGACGATCCCTGATTCGTGTTCCTCTGCTAGAGTATTGACCAGTATATAAGCTCTTTTTCTGCTCATAATCCTTATGGCTCCGCCAAATAATCCAGCATCGCATCTATTAATTCCGGATCTGCGTCTCCGCTAATAGTGACGTTAGTATCTCCAAAGATGTCTACCGATTCTTTGATGGTATATATCGTCTCACCTCTTGAGCCAACCACCGTCTTCGTCTTATTGCCAAAAATATCCGTTGATTCTTTCATAGTTGCCAAGGGCCGCCCGTCACTGCCCGAAACCGTAACTGTTTTATTGCCAAAGATGTCTGTCGATTTTTTTGCAGATTTAATCTGTCTGCCCCGTTGATCCGTCAGTCTCGTTGTCTTATCGCCAAAAATATCAGTGGATGTTTTAATAGTAGCCGATGTTCTTCCATTGCTGTCATACATCTCAAAAATATCATTTCCGAAAATATCTTTAGACTTTTTGCTAGATCGTATCGTCCGGCCATCTGGTCCGGTCAGGACTTCAAGTCTATCCCCGAAAATATTGACAGACTGCTTTACTTCAGCAAGAGTATTTCTATTTCGGTCTTGATATGTGGTAATTGTATCACCAAAGATATTCGTCTTTTTACTGATTCGTAGTGTCTGCGCACAGACGGTTACAGATATAATAAAGAATAATACAAAAGAGATCGAGGCAACTCTCATAACTGTAAGGTTTGGTTCTGATACTAAGACGCATTTTTAGCCAGCTGGTTTAACAGAGCTTGGTTCTTTATCTGACTTTTGTTTGAACCAGTCAGCAGTTCGTCTTATCGCCTCTTCATATGGTGTCGGTGAAAAATTAAATTTTCTTTCAAACTTGGAAGAATCAAACCGGAATGGAAACTCATCCTGATAGTTCATCTCATATGCTTCCTTCAAGAAGGGGTTGATCCATCCCAGCATCTTTAAAAGCCATTTCGGAAGGATTGTTACCTTCTCTGATGCATTCATGTGCCTGGCGGCAATAGAAATAAATTGTCTGCCTGTCAGAGCCGGTTGCACGCTCGGTAAGTGCCATATTTCACCAAATGCGCTTTCTTCCTCGCTGATGAGATACAATGCTTCTGCTGCATCAGGAGTATAATTATATGATCGCGGAACATCCGGATTTATAAACCATTGCGCTTTTTTTCCCTTCGCCATGTTTGCAAAAACTAAAATTCCTGCTGCGCTTTTGTCTTCCACCCCAGGACCGTAAAAATCAACCGCCCGCGCAATGGCAGCTTTTATACTCCCCTTCTTCATTTCATCCTGAAGCATCGAAGCTACTTCCGCTCTCACCTTGCCCTTCTCACTGCAGGGATGATATGGAGTTTCTTCTGTTATAACACCATCAACTTTGCCGTACATGTAAGCATTGTCAAAAAATATCAATTTTGCCTGGGTAGCTTTGCAAGCATCAATCACATTTCTCATAATTACAGGCCATTCCTCTTGCCATACAGCAGCTTTATATTGAAGACCAACAAGGAGGTAGACGATATCAGACCCTTCAACTGCATGGAAAGCTTGTTTCCGATCAAGCAGGTTAGCGGAAATGCTTTCCGCTCCTTCTACAATTTTTGGTGTTCTGGAAACCAGTCTGATTGGTTCCTTATGTGCTTGCAACACCGGAACCAGTGCAGTAGCAATAGTTCCGTTCGCTCCTAACAATGTGTGTAATGCCATATATTCGTTATTAAAATATTCAATTGTTTATTGGCTACAATGCCAATCTTGCGGAAGGACCTTCATTAATCGTAAAAAAAACAAAATTAGCCATGAGTTATACCAATCTACAATTTTTATCTTTGTACTATGCTATCTAAAATGCTCAAAGAAGAAACCAAAGACCTGCATGTGGCACTTGAAAAAGCGATGGTGCCAATGATCAAGGATATCCAGGCCAAGGAAGACTATGTTAAAGTTCTGGAATTGTTCTACAGTTACTTTGGCGGATTGGAAAAGAAAGTGGATACAGTGAGCGACCTAAATCTCCCCGACCATCACCTGCGGAGAAAGAAAGAAGCGATCGCAGAGGACATTCTTTCACTTGATGGCACTCTTCCGGAGTTAACCCCCGATCAACACCTTCCGGAAATAAACAATAAGCTGCATGCGCTCGGAGCTTTATATGTGATGGAAGGTTCTACCCTTGGTGGTCTGTATATCAGCAAAATGATAGCGAAGCAGCTGAACCTAGAGGGTGGCAAATCCCTGTCTTTCTTCGACGGATATGGCGAACAGACTGAAAATATGTGGAACGCGTTCAAGTCAAGTTTAGATGAGGAGGTTGTTCAATCAGAAGAACAAGCCACCGTGATCCAGGCCGCAAATGATACGTTCACGAAATTCAAAAGCTGGATCGAATTAAAGACGACTTCTTAGCGCTGAAACGCAAGATAGAAAGTTGACCCCTTACCCAATTCACTATCAACCCATACTTTACCCTGGTGCTTTTCGACAATCCGTTTTACGATGGCCAGGCCCACGCCGGTGCCCTCTATGTCCTTAACATTGTCCATTCGCTTGAATAGTTCGAACACCGATGGCAATTGTCTGATATCAATGCCTATTCCGTTATCAGCTATGCTGTAAACGATTTCAGTGTCTGTAACGCTACCATTTACGCTTACTCTTGCAGGATTTGAACGGCTTGAATATTTAATAGCATTGCTCAATAGGTTGGAAAATACCTGAGATATCATTACAGGATCACCATGAAGGACGGGCGTGTCGCCGATGGTCATCTCTAAATCGTGTACCTGATACGCAATCGAGAGGTCCCTAACCTGTTCCTTAACCAGCGTCTGAATATCAATTGGTACCTTCGTCAACGTGGATTTGCCGATCCTTGAATATTCCAGTACCTCCCTGATCATTTGGTCCATCTTATCTGAAGAGGCGTTGATACGGTCCAGGATCTTCAACGATTCAGGAGACATGCTTTTGTCGCGCATCAAAATTTGTGAGTAGCTCTTGATGGTCGTCAGCGGATTCTTAAGGTCATGCGAGATTGTAAAGCTGAAGGTGTCAAGCTCTTCATATGCCTGCTTTAGCTTTTCATTTAATATCCTTATTTCACTGGCTTTCTGATTGATGGCGTAGGTGATCTCACCCTTTAATCGAAGAATGGATTTAATTTCTGAATTCCCCCAAAGTTTAGAAGTTCCTACCACGGTTTCTGACCAGTTCTCAAATGACTTACGTGGAGAAATAGTCAGGAGCCCATCCTGGATATCGACCTCGGCAGGTTTCTCCGGATTACCTGCCCACTGGATCGTCTGCAGCTGTTCAGGCTTAAACCAAATTACATATTCACTTAATTCTTTGGATATTGTGCATACAAACATGCCGCTTGCAATATCTTTATAAGCAGCAGCATCCGGATATAATGAAGGTAGGTGCTGAGTATAGTAGATTGGTTCAGTAATCGTTTCATTGATCCACGAAATCAGGGTACTCAGTTGCCCATCATCGGGAGTAATACCCAGTTTAGTGGTGTTATTCTCATATACAAGAACAGCGCCGCTGACATCCGCCACATCCATGAGCGTGACACTGTTGGCTGTCAACGCATCTTCAATGCTAATACTTTGAAGCATAGACTTAGAGAGCTGGCTAACTGCTGCCTTATATCTGTCGTAGATGCTCTGGTTCTCCTCGTCTTGTCTAAATTCAAGTGCAGATGATAAGATCTGCCCTATAAGCTTCGCCGACTCTCTGGACTTGTAATTTATGAAGCGTGGAGTATAATTATGGCAGGCAATCAAGCCCCATAATTCCTTGTGATAGATCAGGGATATGCTGAAGCTGGAGCATACACTCATGTTTTTCAGGTACTGTATGTGAATTGGCGAAACCGCACGCAGTTGTGAATTACTGAGGTCAAGACGCTTTTCTGCATTCACCTCCTCGCCCAGGATCTTAGACGGTTCTGTATGAACGTTAGCGATCAGTCTAGTTAAGTTAACCTTATATAACTCTCTGGCTTGTTGAGGTATATCAGATGCCGGATAGTGTAATCCCAGCCACGAACCCAAATCGCTGTTCTTTGCTTCGGCTACGACTTCTCCGTGCCCATCCTCCGCGAACTTATAGATCATCACCCGGTCATAGTTGATAATGCTCTTAATTTGCAGCGCCGTATTGTTCAGCAGATTCTGAAGGTTTTTATCAGCCAGCATCTCAGAGATGGACCTGCCTACCATTTTTTGGATGTCCAGACTCAAATCAGATTGTGATGGCTCAAACTCTAACAGAAAATAATCTTCCGATTGCGAAATGATCAGGTGAAACGCCTGTCCCTGAATATCTGTTTGGAATGGATTGGTTTGATCAAAGCCGTTTGTTCTCCCGAATACAATAAGCTGATTGATAAAGTAGGGTGGCTCATTTTTGCCAATAATCGGCTCGATTGAACTAATAGGTTGTCCTAGCAACCTTATGCCGGGAAGCTTCAAATAGCTGTATATATTTTCACTATAAAAGCGAATGATTTGGTTTTGATCAATTACGATCAGAAACCCGTGCGATTGTATCTGACCAGGTATGTGGATTGGTTCAATGTTACAATTGTTCAGGTCAACTAGGGTGGTACTCATTCAAATAGGCGTGTCGTAATCAACAATAATAGCTATTATAGGTGAAAATTTATCTTTTGGGATTAAAAAAAGATCTTCTTTCGTAAAAGGATTGGAGGTGTTGATTTTCCCATTATTGCTGGTTTAGGACGTTCCGGGTTATTTTTTAAAAGCTTTTTTAGTTTCTTCAAAAGTCTGTTACCATCATAACCCATTTCCTGCATTTTCATGTAGCGATCAGGATAGGCTTCTACACTGAGGCTGATGGGATTTGTCGTATTGGGTGCCGCTTGTTCAGATTGATAAGCCGCGATGATGGCGCAGGGACTGAAGCCTTTATTGTTCAGTAATATGTATTCGCCGGTGTGGCCTACCTGATCGTACATGAGCAGCGACATGCTCAGCATGACGATGCAGCTCGGGTCTGCCTGGGCGTTTAGGCTGATGGTTTGCGTCTCCATGATCTCTGTCCGGTGCAAATCCAGATCCTTTATATCCAGATATTCCAGGTACTCCTGCCTGAAATCGAAGGCTACCGCCATTAGCCGTATCCGGTAGCGGGATGCGCTTTTCGGATATCCTGCAGCTTTTTTTACATCTTCCCTGGGGTTGAATCTGCCCAGTGTTACTTCCAGATTACCATCTGCATCCCTGCATACGCTGTGGCTGATCTGCAATACTTCTGAAACCGGGCTGGAGCCGTTAAAGTCCATACCCACAATATCCTGCAGATTAGCATCATGAAGATCACGTTGACCTATACTGCCTGTCAGGCTGTTACGCAGGCTCCGGTACACCTGCCGGGTACTGCGGCTAACCGCTTCTCCATCCCGGTGGATATAAGCCGGCTCAAAAGCCCGGCGGATCACCGCAGCAGCCGAACTGCTCAAACCGAATTCGGTGGATGCCCGGATGCTTCCTTTTGTCTGTTTG